>Ga0209770_10000020_pt1 | contig 102340 bp, 91 predicted proteins | sample LauGreSu1BDMLBDD_2_FD_187572 | JGI IMG/M metagenome (GOLD analysis project Ga0209770, IMG submission 187572) | Freshwater lake microbial communities from Lake Michigan, USA - Su13.BD.MLB.DD (SPAdes) (version 2) | ecosystem: Environmental > Aquatic > Freshwater > Lake | place: Lake Michigan... | reverse complement strand
TGCTTGCCACTAACAGACACGCGCGTTTAAGTACCCCTAGAGGGAATCGAACCCTCATTATCACTTTAGAAGAGTGAAGTCCTATCCGTTAGACGATAGGGGTCAATACATCGAAATGTATTGACCAGTAATGCGCATGGCGAGAATCGAACTCGCGTTGCCGCCTTATAAGAGCGGTTGCTTGCCACTAACAGACACGCGCGTTTAAGTACCCCTAGAGGGAATCGAACCCTCATTATCACTTTAGAAGAGTGAAGTCCTATCCGTTAGACGATAGGGGTCAATACATCGAAATGTATTGACCAAATTACACGCGATGGGATTCGAACCCATGAACTCTTACGAGAACAGATCTTAAGTCTGTCGCATTTGACCACTCTGCAACGCGTGTTAATTAGTTAGAGCGACTAGCGGGATTTGAACCCGCGACCATTCGATTAAAAGTCGAGGACTCTAAGCCGGACTGAGTCTATAGTCGCGGTTACTTCTCAAAGTAACCGCGAAACTAGAATGCCCCAGGATGGAATTGAACCATCTTCAACTGTTTACAAGACAGCCATTCTACCATTGAACTACAAGGGCAGATATACCTCGATATATCTGCCACATACTAACACCCTCGGATGGGATCGAACCATCGTTAACCGGTTAACAGCCGGTCGTTCTACCATTGAACTACAAGGGCAGATATACCTCGATATATCTGCCACATACTATCGCCACTAATGCTCCCGACGGGGATCGAACCCGCGACCATCCGATTAAAAGTCGGATGCTCTAAACCAACTGAGCTACGGAAGCCCATATCCCAAAGAATATGGGCTTCTTTGAGAGAAACCTAGAACGTTTTGCTATTTACTGATTATGGTTTGCTGAACGTCCAATTGTGCTTTTGGCACTAACACTTCTAGAAGTGTTAGTAAATGCTCCCGACGGGAATCGAACCCGCGACCATCCGATTAAAAGTCGGATGCTCTAAACCAACTGAGCTACGGAAGCCCATATCCCGAAGAATATGGGCTTCTTTGAGAGAAACCTAGAACGTTTTGCTATTTACTGATTATGGTTTGCTGAACGTCCAATTTGTGTATATGTTGCACCCACTTATCATGAAGTAGTACTACATCTTTAAATAAATCTTTCCTGATTGTTTGCGGTTACACTTCCTGAAAATTATGAAATCGCGTGTACTCAAAATCAGTTTTATCCTAATAATTTTTTATTCCTTTCCTCTTTCTTCCCTCTTCGTCCCTTAATAAAAGAAACCACTAAAATGAAGAGGTCTGTTCTTTTTTTCATTAAATCTCATGATTGTCGGGTTATACGAATGTAAACCAAATAACTCAGGTGTATCTAGAATATGAGGATTAAGATGAGAAGTATCCTGAGCTTCTTTTTCAAGAATAACTTGTTGAGCAAGAATATTAATTGTCATTTGAATCATAACTTGGGTATGTTGTAGATTTGTGCTAAATACTTCCCACATAGCTCCACGTATACTTCTTTCATTAACTATAAACAAAGGATCATTTGGAAAACTCTCCTTAACTAAATTGGCAACATCTTCAGAAATTATACGCACATTATAATCACTCATAAAATCCGCATATTGTGGAACTTTATGAGGCATATTTAAACGAGCATATTCATAGTAATCTTTGTTCATTTCTTTATTAAAATAAAATATTTAAACAACCATTCTTTCTTTTAAACTCTAAACGCCTAAACGCCAAACCTACTTCATCAAATGACAAGTGTTGTATATCTATGGAGTCAATATGCTCCGATAAGTGCTCAATATCTTTCTTTCATTCAAGAAAAAGGTGGGAGACCTATTTGTGTTGATCACCCGACTATTCGACAAAGGGTTATGAGTGGAAATATTAAAGTTTCAGTGGTTCCATGTGTCTTAGTATCGTCAAATGGAAAGATTTCACAATATGAAGGTGATAAAGCTATTCAATGGATTGAATATCATCAACAAAAAGCTAGACAACCTACCGTGCAACCTCAAGTTTACTCGCAACCTACCGTGCAACCTCAAGTTTACTCGCAACCTACCGTGCAACCTCAAGTTTACTCGCAACCTACCGTGCAACCTCAAGTTTACTCGCAACCTATGGCTGCTTCTTACGTGCAGAACGATAATGATCAAGAAGATAATATACCTCAAATAAAATTTTCAATGGCTCCAACTATTCAAGAATTATCTGGAGAAAAACAGCCTGGTGTAGCACCTGTATCAATTGTTCAACCACAAATGCAAGCTCCTCAAATGCAGCCACAGCCGCAGATGCCACAAATGCAAGCTCCTCAAATGCAGCCACAGTCACAGCCACAAATGCAGATGCCGCAGTTACCAGCTGATGTAACACCTGTTTCTAAACTTATTCCAGAAGCACCTTCCGGAGGTGATAGAAAATCATTTACTCAACAACTTGATAACTACAATCAACAAGCAATGGAATATTATCAACAATTTCAAGTTGCCCCACCGCAAAATGATCCATCTGTGAGAAAACTCTCTCCAAAAGAGCAAGAGTTTCAAAATATTTTAGCATTAGCAAAAAAGAGTGCAGATTCTCATGAGGATACACCTTATACGATGGGATCTGCTTCTTGAAAAAGCTAGATAGAGAAAAATGAACTTATCCTAAAGAATTTTGAAATATTTCAAACTTCTCCTCTTTACTTCTACTCACTCTTACACTCTCTTTAAACAATGGGAATCCCTGGACTTTTTGCTTGGCTTCGAAAGAATTGCCCCCATCTTATTCGAACTCTTCCTCCACAAATGAGCATGTCAATGCAACAAGAGATTCAAAATCTCTGTCTTGACATGAACGGTATCTTCCATGAAGCATGTCAAAAGGTTTACAAGTACGGTACTCATGCAGTACACCCTTCCAAAATCCACCCCGAACCTCCAGCACTTCCAGAAAATGTTATGAGGAAACGTGTCTTCCATGAAGTAGGCAACATTGTTAACAATCTTGTCTATCGTGTTCGCCCGACTCGACGAGTCCTTATCATGGTTGATGGACCAGCAGGAAATGCTAAGCAGTCACAACAGCGTCAGCGTCGATATCGAAGTGTTCAAGATACCGAACGAAAGTTTGACAGTAACTGTATTTCACCAGGAACTGAATGGATGGATTTTCTTTCGAAGTATATGGATCAATTCATTCGTCGAGAAGTTACACATAACCGTATCTGGCAAGGACTGAGTGTTATCTTTTCGAATGAAAAGGTTGCTGGTGAAGGTGAACATAAGCTTATTAAGTTTATTCGTAACCATGGGACACCAACAGAAAGTTATGTTTTGTACGGTCTTGATGCAGATTTGATCATGCTGACTCTTTCAATTCAAAACATTCTTGCAACAGGTGCGTTTTCTTTGCATCCTCCAAAGTTCTTTATTCTTCGAGAAGATCAATACTCTCGAATTCCTCAGTTACTCGTTGTTGACATTACCATGTTTCGCGAGTTTTTGATCGAGGAATTAACCTGGGGTCTTGATTGTTCACGGAATAACCTTATCAACGATTACATCTTTCTTTGTTTCTTGCTAGGTAATGATTTCTTACCACATTCTCCAACAGTAGATCTTATTGATGGAGGACTAGAATTGCTATTTCATAGTTATTCTAACGCTTGTGCAACTCACAATAGTCATTTGATTGTCTCTCAGAGTAATGGAGTGTTTTCTCGAGATGTATTGAAAGATATTCTCCATAACATTTCAATGTCAGAAAAGATTCTCCTTGAAGATTCTGTCAAGAAAGGTGAAAAATTTGCTGATCCACTTCTCCAAAAGCACATCGTAACTACTGAACTAAGTGAAGAAGAACGAAACGCAAACGAAGAAAAGGACTGGTACTCCCCTCCCGCTGTTTCACAACTAAATTTTGAAGCATACCGAACTGAGTACTACTCTTCAAAGTTTCCGCGACATACTCCTCGGGAAGTGTGTCATGAATATTTTAGGGGAATGGAATGGGTGTATAAGTACTACACTACTGGAATTCCAAGTTGGTCATGGAATTATCCATTTGTCTATGCTCCATTTGCAACTGAAATGGTATCTTCATTGGATACTTATGAAAGTAAACATTTTCAACTTGGACGACCAATGGAACCTTTTAGGCAACTACTTTCAATTCTTCCTCCACAGTCAAAACATCTTCTCCCAACTGCTCTTCATCCCATTATTGAACGGTTTTCAAGCGAGACAAAGATTGATCTAGCTGGAAAGAAGTTTGATTGGCAAGCTGTAGTTTTGGTACCTCCTCTAGTTAATTTTGACCAAGCATACCAAAATATTCTCCAGCAAATGTCACCTGCAGAGAAAAGGCGAAACTTCTTGGGTAAAGACTATATCTATCGTTTTCGGAGAGATTTGAGCTATTCTCACAAGACATACTATGGAGAATTTACCTGTTCAACTGAAGTAACAGCATTTGAATAGAGAATACACTGAATATTTTAATACCTTCGGGTATTAAAAATCGACTTTTAATGTCTTCTGATGAATGTAAGTACCATTTATACAGCATTGTAACAGTATTTTAACAGTATTTTAACAGTATAAAAACAAAATCTCGTGATAAGAAAACATATGTCTGCGACTGTACAATCTTCACAAGCAATAATATCCCCTGATTCATATTATGCTCAATTGCATAACGATTATCTTCACTTACTTGAAATAGATGGTAAAAGATATAAATCTCCTACACATTTTATCTATGCTTCAATGATGCCAAACAAAAATTTAGCAAATTCAATGATTTATCAATTGAATGGAGCTACAGTGCGAAAAAAAGCAAATGGCATCTTATTTGGAAAAAAAGCTAAGGGTGATCGCAAGTTACCTCAAGCACATGAGATAATTATGGTAAAAGCTCTAGAAGAAGGTTATAAAGCCGTGTTTGGACAACCAGAATTGCGCTCTAAACTTCTTGGAACAGGAACCGAGGGTCTTGTCTATAATCGAACTGAGCATACTTTTCTCCCTGGAGATATTACAGTACTTGGTTTAAATAGAGCAGGTAATGGGCAAAACAAACTTGGAGAAATTTTAGAAAGAATTCGAGGTAATTTACGACAAGAATTGCTCATCCGTCAAAAACCGAATAATCAAATACATGAAGTTGACAGGTTATTCTTTGCTATCTTACGTCATAAGATGTTATGGGCAGAACTTGACAAAGGACATTTTCCAATCGATTATACACTAAAGGGAATGTTTATGGCTTCTCGAAATGTGTCTGAGGAAAATTTTCACAGTATGTTTTTAAGTATATACCCGGCAGAAATGCGATTGGCATATTGGAGTTTATATGACAGATGGATGAAGAAAGATATTACCACATCTCCTTTTCCACAAGAAGTTATTGAAGAGTTTCGAACTGGAAATGATGAATGGGTTATCGAAGCATACAATAAAGCAATTAAGATGAAATGTGTTCTTATGGAGTACTTGAATTTCCTTTCAATCGATTATGATACATTAGTTATATCAATTGCTAAGAAAAAAGTAATTGATGACTACTACGTACACCGATTTGAATTTGATAAAAATGGAAAGTCAAATCAGCTTTCCATGGAAGAGTATTTGACTAAATATAAAATTACTCCTGATACTCTTCGATACATTGGGGAAGAGGCATTACTTGATTTAAGAAAAACTATTTTTAATAAGTACACAATAGGTTCTTTTATAAGTATTCCGAATTTTGAGGAAAATTTAGCTTCTGCAATTGAGGGGTTACGTGGTATTGTTACACAAGGAATCTCATTTCCTAAATTTATCCCATTTATTGAAGAGCCATCACAAAAGTTTCTTGAATTAATTGCGATAGATGTACCTATTGAACCTTCTTCTCCTACACAAACGTATGGTGGTGTTTCTATCAGCGAATACTATGCTCCAATTCATCCCGATGGAGCGTGTAGTGAAGATGTAAATGATGTATGTCCATTGGGTGGAATTATTCCTTCTACTCCTTCTATTCCCGACAATACTTCTCCTATTCCCTCTGGTCCGAATTATCCGCCCATTAAACCTTCTGGAGATGACGATGATGAGGAAGAGGATAATATTTACAGAGGAAAGGATGATGGGGAGGATGATGGGGTAGAATATGATGGAGAAGATGAAGATGAAGAGTATGATGGAGAGGACCGAGAGGACCGAGAGGATCAAGAATTTATTTTCGATGAAGAAGGAGCTGTATTTGGAGATAATGTTGATATTGATAAAGCTATTGAGAAAAACAAGGGAAATATTCAACCAGTACCGATAAAGAAATATACTCCACCCCCGATTATAATTAGATTTTCTGATGAAAATGACTATCCTTATGAATGGTTAAGTCCGTTCTATATTACTAATATACGTATCAACGGAATGTATTTTCCCTCTGTTGCACATTATGTGGCTGCTAAACTTGCAACTCCTATCCAGTTTCGAAATGTATCTATTCGAGATTGGATTCAAAAAGATAAGGAATCTTTCGATCCGCAAAAGAAAGACTTAATGACTTCTCCCAAATTTTATTATTCTATCAAGGAAATACTTGAAAAACTTCCAAAACGTATACAGGAAATTTATAACTTGTTATATTTACGTTATGCAAGTAGGGCATTTTCGGTTAAATTCCGTCAGTATCCTTTCCGTCAAATGTTGTTTGAGACTGGTAAGAAAACAATTGTTTATCGAGATGAACATAATCAAAATGCTGTTGCTGGAAGCGAATTAGTTAAATTATTAACAGATATACGAAGCAAAATTAATGACGTTGTTATACTCAAACCTCTCCCAAATCCGGAGTATGGTAAAGATAATTTTGTTCTATATGACTATATTCGTGAACGAACTCGAGAGTTAATTCGATCAACAGTTTTATTTACCCGTTACAGAATGAGTCCGCGTGAAGGATATATTTCATCTGATGTACCCGTAATAGGGTTTGATGATACTCGCATTGTTATACAAGGTTTATACAAGAGTTGCAGGGATATTAACTACAATGAATACGTAAGTGATCCTCCTGATAAGTACATTGCAGATTTTGAAAAGGATATGAATGAGATTACAAAGTTTTACTTTCCAGGGAGAGAAATTTATGATTTAAATATTCCAGAAGTCAAAGATGCTATTCGAGCTAAAGTTGAAGGAAGATCTGAGGATAAAATGGAAGATAAAATGTTTGTCGATTTTGGAGGTATTATTAAACTGATATGGGTGCATATCGTTTACACATGTTTATTTCTTGAAGAAGATTTACCAGAAAAGTATGATCAAAATCAATTGCGACAAAAGTTAAAGATGATTCGTGGAAATCTATTTAACCTCGAGATGGGTACTCGTAAAGAAGTTGCTATTCAAGCGATTGTCAATATAATCGCAGAAATTCATCAACTATTTCCTGATCAAGAACAACTAAGGGATAATGAAATTAACTTTGTTCAAGATTTTATCTATCCGCTAGCAAATACTCGACAAAACACAAATGCTATTCTCGAAGAAAGCGAAACATACAACACATACAATAATTTACTCGAAAAGATTACTGATGTATTTAACGGGAATGAACAAGATGTAAGAATGATTAAGAAACTTGCCGGTATATTAGATAATGTGACAAGTGTGAGTAAAGACGATAAAGTCTTTTATAACAAACTTGTTATTCGATTAAAATTTTTTGCAGGCTCGGAATAGATAAAATGTTAAGTTTAATAGCTATTAAACAAGTAATTTTGCAAGGAATTAAGCAAAATTTTTCTTTTTTCATCAGAATAACAAATGAACTCGTCAAATATTATTTGTTTAGTAGCTATTGCTCTAATTTTAGTAATTACATTCTACAAATGCCCGAGTAAAGAAGGATTCCGGGTTGCAATGTTACCTGATGTAGGTGAAGTTCCTTTAGACATGGATCATTCTCCTCCTATTATGGCATTAAATGGTTCTAATTTTCGTGGTTATGGAGATCTAGTTGAATCTCCCAGTCTTCCTCCTCAACAGAAACCTGAAAAGATGGGTGACTATCTTACTCCTCAGGATATGATGCCAAATGGTAGCATGGAACAAGGTACTCGTCATCGTGAAGATGGCAGTATTCCAAATGAGAATAACGTAATTGCAGTAAATTTAGCAAAGAATAACCTTCAACTTGATTGTGTTAGTGCAACATTTAACATTGGACACGAGGTAGTTCCAGTTGTAAACAGTGTCCATGCTAATTATGACAATCGTCTTCATTACCAGCCTAACTCTATAATTACTGGAACAGAGTATGATCATGCATTTAGACAAGTAAATGATTTTAACTTAGACTATGCTGAAAGACGTCTTGAAATTTTTAGGACGTAAGTACAATAAAATGATTATCTTAAAACTCTTGAGTTTTAAGATAAATGGCTAACCTATTACATTCCCGTATCAATAAAGTTTTTGAGGATTTCTTTACTGTCGTATCTAACAATTTCAATATTGATATTGAAAAAGTGCGTAAGGTGTGTACAAATGTAAGTACATTGGTACCTACACCCGTAGTGGCACCTGTAAAGGTACCTGTAAAGAAAGGAACTACTAAAGGTCTTAATAAGAAAGATTCAAAAGTTCTTGAAGAAGCAATGCGTTTTATTGCAAATGATTCTGAAATGGGTAAACTTACTGTTGAAAAACTTAAGGAGAAATGTAGGGCTAAAAATCTTAAACTGACTGGCACTAAATCTGAACTTATCAAACGTTTAGAGAATCCAACGAATCCTGAGAACAAAGTAGGTGGAAAGAGGACAAAAAAGTCTTTGTTCAAGACTCGTGATGTCTCGAAAATTATTGAGAAACTTCAAGGTACGATTTCAACACTTGCGGTTCGAAAGAATTCAGAAGGTAAATATGTTCATCTTGACACTAATTTAGTTTTCGATCCTACTTCTCATAAAGTGATTGGAAGGTGGAAAGATAATCAAGTTAAGTGGTTAACAAAATCTGATGTTGAGATGTGTTTAACGCTGGGAGTCCAGTTTGAACTTCCTGAAAATCTTGATCTTGGAGTCGTTAAAATTGTTGATAAAGCAGTTGAAGAGGTACTTGGAGATGACGATTTTAAAGAAGATATGGATGAAAGCAGTGCTGATGAAGAAATGAGTGATGAAGAAGATGAATAGTGTACCACTCCTAATATTAAAGAGAAGAAGGGTTCTTCAAACAAATGTCTGAAGAACTTACTATTCAACCATATAGCGATAAAAGCGTTCTTGTTCAAGGAGATTATGACAAGTATGCACGACAAATGAAAAAATTTCAAGCACGATGGAACCCAAGGCTAAAAGCTGGTCCTGGTTGGCTAGTTCCGATTGATTTCGAGAGCGCGGTTAGAAGTTATTTTCAACTTGAAGATCCTGTAGAAGATATTCGTGCATCTCAGAGATTTCGTCCAGCACCAGCATCAAAATCTTTAAGAAAACCTGTGGTTGCGGAAAGTGATGAAGAGAGTGATGAGGAAGATGTTCATCACACCCTTAGCAGAGCAATTCCTACGGTACGTGAGCCACGAGAGATGAGAGATCGGGAAGCTTCTATTGCACCTACTTCTCGAGTGGTTAGTAAAGCAGTTAGTAAATCAGTTAGTAAAGCTATGCCTGTAGCGCGTTCTCTTGTAGCACGTTCTCCTGTAGCACGTTCTCCTGTAGCACGGTCACGTATTCAACGCGAGCTTAACTCACCTGAACCAGTAACCAGCTCTCGAGTAGCTAGCAAAGTAGTTAGTAAACCTGTTCCCTTAGTACGTGAAACTCCTCGTGAAACTCCTCGTGAAACCGTCTCTGCAAAGAATAAACAAGAACTAAATGATACTGACAATGAAGATATTGTCAGTCTTGCTCGAAAGATGAAAGATATGATGATTCGTCTTGAACGATTAGAGTATCGTTAGTGAAAGTAAATAAATATCCCAGGATATTTATTCATAATCTCGAATATCAACGCCTACAGGTAAATCATCAGAAATCACAGCCAATTCTTCTGTTGTCTTATCGAATTTGATCCCTACAGGAAAACGCGGAACTCCGTCTTGTCCATTTAATGGTTGATACCTAACAGTTAGGTACTTACCAATATACTTTTGTTTGTCTTTTAATTGTTGTTTACGCTTTTCAATACTACCACGAGGACGAACATTGAATCGTGTCCCTTTTGATGTTTTACAAACGAAAATTGCAGCACCAGCTTCTGTACCACTTCCTTCGACTACATCAACAACTTGAAATTCTTTGTCTTCAAACTCCTTATACTTTAGTAGATCATCAACCCTTCGCCCAAGTGTGTACTTACTATCCAAGTTTCGAAACATAAGACCTTCGTAACCATCTGCAACATACTGAGAGTGTTTTTCAGAAATTTCTTTCTCGTCTGTCACCTCCTCATAGAATAAAAAGCGAAGCCTTTGAAATGTGTTGCTTCCGCAAATTTTCCTTAACATGTTCATTCGCTCTTTGTATGTTAGATTCGGCTTACTTGGAACCCATAGATCAAATACATAGTATTCAAGCAAGTTATCGTATTTGCTTGGCTTTGTTTGAGAACGAATTGCTCCGGAAATGGCGTTAAAAGGGGTGTTATGAGAATACAATTCTCCGTCTAGTACAACATCGAATGCGTCAATTACCTTTCTTGCTTCTTGACGGATTCCATTCATATGCTGATACTCTTTACCAAGCCGAGAAATCATAACAGTCTCACCGGAAGAATTCTTATAAATCATGACTCGAACACCATCAAGCTTTGGTGATACTGCACCAGGAAATTTAGCATTTCCCTTTCGGTCAGTCCATTTTTCAGCTAACATTGGACGAAGACGTTCACCAACTTCTGAATTTTCGGCAGAGCCTGTCTTTTCGGTCTTCTCTACACCTTCAGTGTAGAGCTGATCCTTCTTATGTTTCCAAGCGCTAAAAGCTTCAAAAAGAGCTTGTTCTTCTGCTGTCGTCTCGTTTGAACGACCAACATTTTTTGGCACAGCTGTAACAGGAGCATACTCTTTAACTTTTCCATCGATAAGCCCACTTTCACGAAAGTACTGATCGTCGATTACGTAAATTCGCCACATACTTGTACGTCCAAGTTTATCGATTTTGTACAAAGTCGGAAAGATCGAAATCTCTTTGTCGTTTTCAAATTCAACCTCGACAGTGATTGAATTGCCATTGACCGTAACAGTTTTTTCAAATGAGTAAGATGACATGAGGCGAGAAGCTGAGAAGCTGAGGAGGGAGTAGGTGATTTAAAATTCCGATAGGATTTTAGAAAGTTATTCATTTTTTACCTCAGATTCAAGTAAATTTTCTAGAATGGAGAGTAATTCCGGATCAGGATCAATTAATTCTGAAGAAAGTTGCTTCATTACTGTTTCAATAATATTGTTATCATAGATAATATCAATATTATTCTTTGCAAGCCAGACATATAATTTTGAGATATATTCAGTGCGTTTTGTTGGCATTTAGGTATGTATTGAAATAATAAAATTACACAGAATCAACTATACTTGCCATAAATTTAGTGGATTCTTGTTCAATTTCTTCATCGGCAGTATGCAATGGAATAAAATCATGTTCTGCCATACATTTATAATTACAAAAAGACACTTGAATTATAGTACCATCTGTACGGTTAAGTATACTTTTAACACCACTATTACCCACGCAGCATCCACATTTTACACAATGAGCCGTTAAATCAAATTCCATGATATTCTTGATAAGAGCTACAGGGTCAAGAATAATTTTTTTAAGGTTAAAGTATTTGTCAAAATCGCTGCTTAAATCTTCAGGTGTATATTTATCTTTTCGGACAGGGCGTATTATTACTGGATGAGTTTTATCATAAAGTGCTTTATCAACAAAGTATTCTCCCGACTTGTTTTCAAACTTTTCCGAAGTAAGATGAGAATATCGTCGTTTTATATCTTCCACAAAAGACTTATCAAGTTCTTCTCCAGTTTTTGGATCTGTATAATTGTTATTTTTAAATAATGTTAATAACTCTGGAATAACTAGACACTTATCATTATAAATCACCAAATCTTGTGCTTTCCAAATATCTGCTTCAGGACATGAAATTTCACGGAATGTATCTTTTCGAAACGTAATTGGAGTTGGTACAAACCCACTATTTCCACTGTTAACAGTTCGAATTGTTTCGAAAGCAAAAATAGGTAAGTATTTTTCAAGGTCTTCAACTAATAATTTAATGTCTGCTTCTGGAGCTTTTTCAGAAATTGCCATTTCCTTATAAGAATCTTGAGTGATATAACCTGATTTAAGCTTATCAACAATGTTAAAAACATGGGGTTCCTTCGGGGCTACATTTCTCATAAATGGAAAAAATGTCACAAGAAATCGGAGTAAATAAGTTTGATATGTATCAAACCTACTTTCTTTTTGTATCCATTGAATGATAACCTCAAGGTTCATCTTTGTCTGTACTGATATATTAAGAGATGGAGCATCAATGTATACTTGATCGACTTGATACAAAGGAGTATTAAGTATCCATGCAGGAGGAAGTTTTGTAAATATACTTCCACTTTGAGAAGATTGGAGATCAGTGGCTAAATTACTTGGAGAATAATCTTTTTTTAAAGTACTCTTAACTTCAAAAACAACCTTTTTGTTACTGTTCAAAATTAAGATATTTTCTAAAGGAGACTTGACATATGTTTGATACTGACAGATATCAGTGTATAATGCATCACTTGGGTGGTACCATTCTACTGTATCTGATTCTACCGATGGAGAATTACTCGAAGGGGCAGAAGCTATAATAGAAGCAGGTGCGGATATGTATATCTGATCTACATTAGAAATTGGACGAATTATCCAACCTAAATTACGAAGCCTATTCACACATTGTTTATAGTTATTTGCTTTAGAGGGTTCTGTTGCACCTCCAATTCGTCCCATTCCTCCAATTCGAAGTATCTGAACAGGGCTTATTTTCTTTTCTTCTGTAACTTGAGGATTAAGAAAAAGTTCGAGAGCATCAAGAGGGTTTCGATAAGAACTTCGTATATATTGTCCAGCAAATTTAATTTGTACAGGTTGTTCAAGCTGTGTGAACTTTGTTAGGAATGTTTTAGGAAATAAAACATGTTCAACCAACTTTTTCTCAGCATTAAGTGACTCTTCGGTCGGATTGGCAATGTTCTTTATGAATTCGCGAAGATATGCTGCTGTTACAGACTCTTGTGTATCAGCATGTACTCCTTTCCGAGACTCAATAAAGTCGTGAAGATACGATACAGGATTAACCTTTTTTGGTTCAACATTTAGTTGAAAATAATCCCCAATAAATATTGCCTTTTCATTACGTGTCATATGTTTCCACATATCATTAAATTTCTCTCCCGCTTGACCATAAATACTTGTAGTTTTAGAAGGATTCTTAGAATAACTTTTAAGAAACTTTTCTATTGCTACATACTGCTTGTACAATTCGTTTTCATCATCTTTTTCAACAACATCGACGATAGGTTCTTCACTCTCTTTAACCACTGTTAATTTTGTTAACATTGCTCTTTTAAGTGCGGCAATGTTAGCAACCTTATAACTTACAAGATTTGGAACACCGAGTTTTTTTGCCCAGTTTTTAAGAATAGTAATCTGAGAAGTTTCATTAATAAGGTCAGATGTAATCTCGTTAATATCAAGCTCCTTACGTGTTTGTTGAGCTTGTTGACGGATATCCTTTTTTTGCTGGGATAACAAACCAGTTCGAGTACCCGTCGTGGTTTTTTTAGTAGTTGTATGCATCTTTACAACATAAAGGATTTTTTAAAATTGAAGGTTCGATAATATTGAGCTATTGTAAATAGCAATGAACCAAGTACATCCGTCGTCACCCTCGTTGTCGTTGTTAATGACTACAAAAGAATTCCCGCATCAACCCCCGGAATTAGATGAAGGCAATCGTGAATATAAATTAAAACTTACCCAAAATCATAAAATTCAAAAGATTGCAACACAATTAAGGTTTCGACTATATGAAGGAGAAGGAAAAGCATTATATTTAATTGGTGTATCCGATGATGGAAAATCTTTAGGATTACATTTAGATATTCTCCAAGAGTCAATTGAATATCTTAAACAAGCATGTGATATTTTAACCAAAGACTCGGTTAAAATAGATAAAATCCGGATCTACCCCGGTAAAAATCCAGATTTTTACATCGCTACTATTCGAATTTCTGGAATTATTAGTGTATAAATAACTTGAGAGTTATTAATCTGTATACCTTTCTTTTAAAAGTTTAATCTCAGCGTGAAGCTTTTTCATTTCGTTAAGCAACATTACTGGAAGTAAATGATAAGCAACGGTTTCGATTTCTCCTTGAGAATTTCTAATAGTTAAAGCAGGGAAAATCTCATTAACTTCTTCGGCTATCAGCCCGTAGTTAAGTTGAGGTGATCGTTCGGCTCCTTCGATAACATCTGATTTCCAATAGAAATTTACAGGGCGTAACTTCAAAATATCAGATGTATCATGCATGTCAACAACATTTGTTTTCTTTGTAATAGAAGAACTAATTGTTCCAAGTTGTCCATTTGAATCGATAAGAACCGGAATTGCATTAGGCTGATCTGTAGTTATACCTCGAATTCCTGATTGAAAATTATGTGTAAATGTCCCAGCATTTCCAGTAGGGGCTCCAATTCGTATGACATTGCTTGCATTTCCAAAATTTAGCGATGAACCTATCAAAATAAGATTGGAATTATTCTGAAGATAATCATTGTTTGCTCCAATAATAATCGAAGTATTTAAACTTCCACTAGGAATTGAAAAATTAGTACCTCCAAGGATCACATTATTATCGCCGGCAGTTAAACTTGAACCTGCATTTATACCAAAAGCACAATTACCTGTTCCTACTGACAAATTTCGTAAAGAACCATATCCAAATGCATTATTTGTTCCTTGTGTTGAATTATTCAAAGAATAATTTCCAAACGCGCATGCTCGATCCCCTACAAGACGTCCGGCACTAATTCCGAACGCACATATATCATTTCCTGTAGATGAGAACATTGATAACGCTCCGAAACTATTATTTCCAGTAGTACCTGTAGCATTCATAAGAGAACGGTGTCCGAATGCACTATTTTGTGAACCTGTTGTACAATATCGTAAACTATCTGCCCCAAACATTGTATTGTTACCTCCGGTTGTTAGTATAGATGCGCAACGATATCCAAATGTTGTATTTTGAACACCATCATAAGATCGAGTTGTACCAACAGATAGACTTGAAGTATTTGGAATTGTTACAACGGTTCCTGTACTACTGTTTGGAATTGTTATGACATGCTGAGTACCTGTGGGCATATTAAATAAGTCAAACTTAAGTTGACTCGTATTATTATTTAATACTGTAAATTCAGAATCTAAAAATGTTCCCGTAAATCCGCTACCATTTCCGGATGAACCAGTAGGACCGGTGGGACCAACTGGACCAGTAGGACCAATAAGACCACGAGAACCTTGAGATCGATTTAGTGCATTATTTCGAATATCAACTACTCGGCTCATTTATAATAAGTACGAAAACTTATTATGTGAAAAGTTTTCATTCAAAATCGTAGACAATTGCATAAATAAAGTAAACAAGTAAGCCAGTCAAATTTTGGAGTATCAGGGGTGTCAGGAGTATCGGGAGAAATGGATGTATATTCTGACATTTGTTATAACATAGTCATATTTAATTAGACTTTCACCTTTCGAAAATTTGATTTTCCCAAAAACTATCAGATTCTTTCGACTTTTTCGGAAAATTTGATTTACTTTTGAAAAAGTATCGAAATTTCATCCTTTCAACTTCCTTTTAATTTTTTATTTAATTTCCTTTCAACTTCTAAACATGAGCCACAACCGTGAATACTTTGATGGAGATTATGACAGTAGTACTGAGGACTATCTGTCTCTTTCGAACGCGAACAAAGCCAAGATCCGTAGGTATTTTAACGAGATGAAGGACCCTCTTGAGATTGAGAATATCAACTTCCACGCTTCAAGTGCAGATGACGCTAATGTGATTCCATTTTTTGAACAGTGTAAGAATTTGATGACTGTGGATCTTTCCAACACAAAGATCACTAATGCGTCATTGATTGCTCTTTTCAAGAACTGTCCGAATCTCATGCACCTTAACATCGACGAGTGTCATGGGTTGAGTACGATTGACATTTCGTTGGGATGCACCAAGCTTGTGAAGCTTGATGTAGCCAATTGCCCTTCCATTACATCCATCGACAGTCTTTTGAAGAACAGTCCAGAAATGAGTGAGTTGTACATTAACGACAGTCCAAAACTGTCACCCCATATTTTCAGCAGTATTATCAAGTACTGCCCAGAGCTAATCTTCATCAGTTTCACTGGTGATGAATCGAACCTCCAAGTTCTCAAGAAAGCATTTCCTGCTCTCCATTACATATGCTACACCCGTCAAGGAGAACTACATAATATATGAACCTCCATACGTAACTCTCCTCGAGAGAAATGAATAAATATCCTTCGGGATATTTACATCCCCTTTTACACTCGGTAATGATTTTAAAGATCCCGAAAGATTTTAAATGTTGTCAATCCATTTAATTACTCTTGAAGAAACACCTGAAAGAGAAAGTAAAGCTCTCCTTGAACTTAGCAAATATCCTTTTGAAGTAGAAGTGCACCGGTTTAAGAAACAATCTCCCGGATGGAAAGGATGTATTGATAGTCATATTCAAGTATTTCAACACGGTAAAGATACAAATGCAGAAGTTTTATGGATTGCTGAGGATAATTTAGTTGCTACACCATCAGCTAATTCTCCAAAAGACTATGAGAATTTAACTGCATTTATGAGAAAATGTCCTGACTGGGGTATTATATTTGTCGGAGGTTATATACTTCGCCCATGGGATTATTGTCAAGAAACAATTTACCCACAAGTCTATGAGACAAGGAACAATAATCATGGAACAATTTCTTACATTATCCATAAACGATTATATTTAGAAATTTTAGCTCTTCATAGGCTATCGCCTATAAACATTCATTACGATATCTTTCTTACTCAACAAGCAAAGTGTTATATTTACAATCCTCTTTTATTTTATCATGCTCACAATTTAGTAAGTAATGTGAACCAACATTCAGACATTTGGAGAAAAGTATGGTTTCATCCAAGGATGATGACTATACATTCTTTATTCTTCTTTCACCGAGAATGGTTTTACATTTTATTAACATTTTTAGTGATATTGCTTGGGGGTTTATGGTGTAACCGTAAAAGATGTTGAAACTCTCTATCATCTGTATGTGTTTTGTAGTACACTCCTTGGATATATTCTTTTGGTTTTGAACAAAAGATACAAACACGAAGATATGGAGAAACTGTTGTAAACTTTCCAGACAAGAGACCTCCAGAAATAGCAAGAATTTCAAGACAAGGTAACTTCGTAATTGCTTTGTTTTGAATTTCAATAAGATTGCCTTGAACATTGACAATAACTTTACGAAGTTTTTGACACTTCCACAAGGTATCAAGGTTTAGATCATGCTGAGAAGTAACAATAAACAGTTCTTCCAGATTGGGGAAAATACCCCAATCTACTGTCACACGAGCTTCTTCAATAAACAAAGTTTTTACCTTCGGATAACTTGATTCACGAGTGCAACCTGTAAACATGCCACGAAACGTAGTTAAAGAGTTTAGTGAAGAAAAATGACCAAGAAAAACATATTCTGGAAGTGTGGTGAAAAATAGTTGACTATCTTGGACACAGTTAACCACCAAAGATCGAAGGCGGATTTGTCGTTGAGCTTGAATTGCCATCTGTGGATTGTGTACAAAAAAATAATCCAAATGATAAACAATCTTTGAAACTCGATTAAAATCTCGACAAACCTTTCCGAAGTTTGCAATTTCACTTTGATTGAGAAATTCTAGAGTGTAGAGTAAAACATCATCACACATAGTGAACGAGGAAGAAAGAGTGAAGCGGGGTGGAAAAGTATACATGGGAGAGCGGTAAAGATGGGAAGGAGATAACATCGATAACTTTCTCACAAATCGTTTTTGTTTTCAATTTTTTTAAATTGCTTTTTTATTGTCCCTCGAGAAGGATATTTAATTCAATGGTCTCAAGGTGAGTAGACCAAAATTGTATGCAAGCTTGTAATCACGAATTTCATCATTCTTTCTCGAAAGGGTGAAAGTTATTCTACTTGATAAAGTGGTTTTTTCGATTTTCTCGAAAGAAATTTTATTATTCAACATACTCAACACCCACACTCAACACACCTAATAATCATCTTCATCATAGCGTTTAAACCTCATCTCTTCTTGTTTGAGAAGTTCTTGAAGTTTCGCAAGTTCTTCCTTCAAACTCTGAAGTTCAGCCTTCTCTCGTTCGAGCTTGCGAAGATTTGCGATATGTTGACCAACAATGTAAGGATCGACACGAACTTGCGAAACTTGAGGAACTTGTGGTTCCTTCCTGAGTGAGAAGCAAGAAAAAAGAGAAAACATTTTATAAGAGAGTAAAGAGAGGAATGAAATGGTGAGGAATGAAATGGTGAGGAATGAAATGGTGAGGAATGAAATGGTGAGGAATGAAATGGTGAGGAATGAAATGGTGAGAAATGAAATGGTGAGAAATGAAATGGTGAGGAATGAAATGGTGAGGAATGAAATGGTGAGGAATGAACGTTCTTCTCAAAACTTCTTAAAAAATCAGTTTTTGAAAATTTTTCAGGGTTAAGTCCAATCAATTTTTAGAGGAGCGATTCCATTCTTTGCTCTCTGTCTATTTTCACATAATAGGTAATCACGGCGTCTTTGACAATATTGATAACTCCAGTCGCGAAATACACGTTGATATGTAATACATTCGATGCCGTCGTCACCGTCACCGTCAGACACTTTACGAATAACTCTTGTTAAACAAACAAGTTCTGGAAATAGTGCTATAAATCCTGCGAAGTCATCATTAACATGAGAATTATCTACAATAAGCTTTTGTAAATCCTTGCATTCGCGTATAACATTTTTAATGTCTTGAGAAGTAATTCCTGTGCAACCAGACACATTGAGATATATTAAACTTCTACATTTTTGCCACACCTCATCCATTGATTTACCAGTTAATTCTGAACACCCCTTGATAGTAATATGTTTTGTATCAGCAGAAATTAATGTTTTAAACGCGTCATCAGTTAAAGTAGACGAACTTATTGAAATTTCATAAGGGCTTAATAACATTTGATATTAAAATAAATGTTTAGAATAGTGTAGAATAGTGTAGAATAGTGTAGAATAGTGTAGAATACGTTACCAGTAATTAAAACTCCGCGGAGTTTTAAGCTTCAATTAGTACAGTGTTGTCCACGTACATTTCATCTGTGGACATTTCCGAATCTTTCTCGTAACAAATAAATTTAGGTCCGTTTTCCCGATGATGCTTACCGTGTTGATACCATGATTGTGAGCATTTTCCTTCGTTCCAAAAAATAAAAGCTGGTTTATCACCGTCTCGATGAAGGATATCATTTTGTTTCCATTCCTGAACGCGAACAGTCCCGTCTTCGTTATACCCAATATCAGCTGGTTTATCACCATCCCGATGAAGTTTTCCATGTTGATACCAACGTTTTGTGTTAACAGTTCCATCTTTGTAGTAGGTAATATAAGCTGGTTGATCACCATCTCGATGGACTACGCCATGTTGATACCATTCTTGTATAAACACGCTTCCATCTTTTTCGTACGTAATATCAGCTGGTTTATCACCATCTCGATGACGTTTACCGTACTGAGACCAAAATTGGATGCTTATAACCCCCTCTTTAGTGTACATATTAATAGATGGCTGATCACCGTCTCGATGGGTCAGTCCGTCCTGAAACCAACGTTCTACGCGAACAGTCCCATCTTCGTCATAAGAAATACAAGCTGGCTGATCACCGTCTCGATGAAGGTTTCCGTGTTGATACCAACGGTTTGTACAAACAGTCCCATCTTTGTAGTAGGCAATATCAGCTGGCTGATCACCGTCTCGGTGAAGTTTTCCGTGCTGATACCAACGTTTTGTACGAACAGTTCCATCTTTGTAGTAGGTAATATCAGCTGGCTGATCTCCACTCGACTCGGACAGAGCCCTCGAGTTTTGCTCTCGATGATATTTCCCATGTTGAAACCAACGTTGATGAGAAATTGTCCCATCCTTGTACTTCTTAATATAAGCTGGCTTATCACCATCTCGATGGAGTTTATTGTTCTGGCACCAATATTGTTCGTCACTCTCATCATCATGCAAAGTAAAACTTGTTTGATCGGTTTGAATTGTAACAGTTTCAGTAGTCATTTCAGTAGTCATTTATTTTATAAATGTATCTTTAGAACAAGTCATTAAAACTCCGTAGAGTTTTAATAATTAGAACTGCCATCTAATACTGACAATACTGTATGTTTAAAACTCCGTAGAGTTTAAACATTGAAAACAATGAATGTTTCCATTATACTTGCTGCTACAGAAAGGTCTTCAACACGATGAAGGACACCTTGTTGATACACCATTTTCATCGTAGTTAATATGTGCAGGAAGGTCTCCATTACGGTGACAGATATCATTTTGAAACCATGTTTCACACTTGATTTTACCATTTTCATCATATACAATACATGCAGGAAGGTCTCCATCACGATGACATTTTTCATTTTGACACCAAATTTCACGCTGTACAGTCCCGTTTTCATTGTATTCGATAATCGCAGGGAGATCTCCATCACGGTGAGTTTCATTATTTTGGTACCACCTTTGCATCTTGATTCTACCATTTTCGCGATACGTAATAAAGGCAGGACGATCTCCATCACGTTGAGCTTTTCCATTTTGATGCCATGTTTCATTCTTTACATCCCCGTTTTCATAGTATTTAGTAATACTTGGACGATCTCCATCACGATGAACTACATCATTTTGATAAAATTCGAGTTGAGCGATATTTCCATTTTTGTGGTATTTAACCATACCAATTTCAAATGTGATGATTTGATGTGACATTCTAAAGTGAGAGAAGAAAGAGGAAAGGAAAGAAGGAAGAGAAGAAGGAAGAGAAGAAGGAAGAGAAGAAAGAGGAAAGGAAGAAGTAAATTTTCTCCCTCTTTAAAATTTTTATTTCAATTTTATTTTTGTCCTTTTAAAACTGAATGCAATTGTGCATGGTATTTTAACAATAAATAGTTACGTATAAAATGCCTTCGATTAGTACAGATGCACTTTTAGAGTATTTCGTCTGGATGGTTATTATTTATATTCTCCCCACATTTGTTAGCGCGGGGTTAGTTACAACTACCCTTAACTCTACAAGGGCGCGGGGTATTTTTGAAAATGGGATTGAACTAGTTAACGTTAAAGTAAATGAATGGGTTTTACATTTAGAAGGAATTCATTCGTTCACCGAAAAGAAGAAAATTGTAAAAGATCAGCAGTCGCAGTCGACTGTTGTAAAACAGTGATGCCGCGAAGAAGATATCCAGAAGAAATAATAGTTAAGTATAAACTCTTTTAAAGTCAAAAAATTGACTTTAAAAAATTTTTTGGAAGGAAAAATTACCTTTTCAAACCTTCATTTTTAATTTCCTTTCCTTCAACTTCCTTCAACTTCCTTCAACTTCCTTCAACTTCCTTTCAATTTCCTTTCAATTTCCTTTCAAATGGCTTCCCGTTTGTGTGCCGGTGTCATTGTTCACAACAGCAAGAATGAGGTTCTTGTTGTGCTTGGACGGAGTTATGGCAAGACCTGTGGAAAATTTGGATTTCCAAAGGGGCATGTCGAGGGAAATGAAACCGATGCTCAATGCGCGTTTCGAGAGCTTTCTGAAGAAGCTCGTGTAGAAATCAAAGCTGTTTACACGAAGATCAAGCGCATTGGTAAGCAGCGTTGGTTTTTCGCGAAGTCGGACACGCACTTCCCTGTGATTTCTACGCCTCGAGAAATCGTATCGGCAGAGTGGGTTCATTTCACTAAACTCTCCAATCTTAACCTCAACCATTCGGCAAAAGAGATTCTGTCGGTTATTGAGAAAGCTTTGCGGTCTCCCGAAAGTGGTTTCGGCGAACTTTACACTTCACATTTTGCTCTACCTGTTCCTCTTATTCCTCCATCTACCCCATCTCCTCTTCCTCTTCCTCCAATCGATGATTCTCTTCCTCCAGTTTTTCTTCCAACTCCACTTCCAGTCCCGTCTTCACTCCCTTCCCCACAGGCTTTGACTTTTGAGGATCTTTTCCCTTCACTTCTTCAATCAACTCTCGAAACTCCTCAACAAATGATCTGTTCTCCCCTGATCCCATTCCCTTTCTAACTCTCCGTGTTTCTCTGAATAAAGACTATTAATTCCCTAGGGAATTAATAAATCTCACGTTCATCTAGTCAAATAAAATTGATTTGAATGGTATACTCCAGAAGATAATAAAAACATCTACTACCTACCGAAATGTCTCAACCTTCCCTTCAATCCTCTCTTAAGTACACTGCTCAAGTACTTTCAACTCGTAAAAATCTTAGCGACACGTCAATTGTTGTTTCTCTTTCTACTAGGGGTAACTCAGAAGTTATTGATACTTCAATGCTTTTCCCTGGATTTGTAATCGATGACGGAAAGATTGAGTGGTCTGGTTCGAATCTGACTGAATTGTGTGTTGCTCTTCTTTCACTCGACTCGACTCGGGCGAAGCCCTCGAGCGGAGCTCTCGGTTCGAGTGAAGCTCTCGGTTCGAGTGAAGCTCTCGGTTCGAGTGAAGCTCTCGGTTCGAGTGACACCCTCGACCAAAGCCTAAGAGACTTCTGCGAAGAGTATTTGACTCGAGTTCCCCGCGGAGATACTCTTTATAAGTTGGCGTGCCCCGAAGCAATTGCTCCTTACCGTAAAAATGTTTCAGATGCTGGATTTGACCTTCATCTTGTCCGTCATCTCAAGTCTGAAAATGGTGTTGATTTCTATACTACCGGAGTAATTTTGGAACCGCCTCCTTCGATTTGGTATATGCTTGTTGCTCGAAGCAGTATGGCAAAGAGTGGTTATGTTCTTGCAAATGGAGTTGGAATTATTGATTCAAGTTATCGTGGAGAAGTCATTGTTGCTCTTCGAAAGACGAGTGAGAATTCAATCCCAATTGAACTTCCAGCTCGAATGGTTCAAGTCATTCCCCAACAATGGTTTTACACTGGAATGGTTGAAAAGACTGAAGTGTCTTCGACTCAACGAGGAGATCAAGGAGGACTCGGAAGTCACCAATTTTCTGAAAAGGTGTAAAAAGTATTTGTATTTAATACCTCAAGAGGTATTAATATTATTACATTATTCATCAAATAACAGTCAAAACACCCTTAATCCTACTGTAGTGAAGATCATATTCAGAAGAATCATCAAATTCCACGTTTGCTGAAGACACTGAAAGAAGATCAAATTTATTACAACCTTGACCTTCGTAAAATCCTTCGAAACTCGTTCCACGTTGATAATTGTGCACAAGTTGACAATCATACATATTCGTGTTTGGAACAAAAGATACTTGCCGGTTCTTTGAAACAAGGAACTTGTATACTTCAGCGTCAACTCCGACAAGGTCTTCTACTGTTGTTCCATTGAGATAACGTCCACGTAGAGAAACAGTAAATGGATGTGAGGGAATGACTGTCTTTGCATCTACTGGAGGTGCTTCGAGATTCATAAATGTCTTGAATTCATTTTCAAGATACTTTTTATTCTTCCGAACAAGACTCTTCATCTTTTCAATTACGATTTCCCGTTCAGAAACCGTCTTGAATGTTAAATTCTTTGCAAATGGAATTACAAGTTCTTTTGAAACTGGACATGTAATCTCATTACCAGATTCATCAGTGTAAGTAATTACATGTACATTTACACTTGCATTAGATGATGAAATCAACTTCGATTCGTCATCAGTTTCATCATCAGTTTCATCATCAGTTTCGTCATCGGATGATTGATCTTCAATATGCTTCAGACGAGTAGCAAGACGGTTGAGTTTATCGATACCAAGATCTTTAACCCATCCTTCAATGCGACGTGCATCAGTTTCATCTTCAAGAGCTCTCAAAATTTCATCATGACATGATACTCCGTTACCGCGACGAGGTTTCGCATTCGAACCCCTCCAAATGCCATAAACTGGAAAAACAATTGAAATACGAGGAGTTAGACGTCCTGTAATCTTGTTAAGAGTTGCTTCATATGGAAGGACTTCGTGAGGACAGTTGAGTGTAAAAAGAACTGCGGTGACAGGATCCCAGTCGTATTTCTCAACTGAATAAATTTCTTTTCCGCATACCCTGAGAGACTTGACATTCGTGGTGATAATCAAAGTCATGATATGAGAAAGACCATCAAGATCAGGTTTCTTTGAATCATAATGTTCCCTCATGAATTCACCATTCTCGTAAATGTGCTTGGTTCCAAGACCAATTTTTAGGTCCTTAAAAAACTTCCGAAGATTCCAATCATCCTTATAAACAAACTTATCTCGAATAGTAGTGGATTTGCGAAGATTGGTATCACATTGATTTTCACCGTTGACACTCACTGTACTTGGTTCCCCTTCTTCAACATCCCAAACATTACCATTGCGAACAACGGATTTTCCATCCTCTGCAAGACGTTCGACGTCGCAAGGATATGACTTAACTGAAAAACAAATTTGAGGAAGTTCTGACATCGTAAGAGAGTGAAAAGAAGTGAGAAGAGGCGTTGAGGAAGGTAAAGATTTAGTTTTCTTTCAAGTTTTGTTTTATGAATTCAATTTTTACCAGTGCCGATTTACTGTTCATCACTCACTGATTTACTGTTCATCACTCACTGTTCATTAAAACATTTTCGACATCGAGGTTGATAGCTTTCTGCACCTCCAATTAATTCAACTAAATCACTTCCCTTGACAATACGTTTAGTAAAATATGCATTTTCTCCACATTTTGAACACACAGCAGACAAGTTAATTATTTCTTCTACAATCGGAATAAGTTGACTGATAACAGGAAATGCCTCTCGTTTATAATTACCATTTAATCCAGCTACGATGACAATTTTCCCATCATTTGCAAGTTTCTCGCAAAATTCTGGAGCGTCAGGAAAGAATTGGATTTCATCTATTAAAACTACATCTGCCTTTTGTAATTCGACAGGGTATACTTCCGAGGTTTCCGAGGTTTCCGAAATCAAAATACTATTCAATTCACTGCATGAAAATGTAGCTTGAATTGTGTTTTGATTATGAGAACAAATTTCGTTAAGAGAATAGCGAATATCTTTTGAGTACTTGATAAGCACAATATTTCGCCGTGCTAGAATATGCCTACGTGCATGTGTAATTAACGTTTCTGTTTTACCAGCAAACATACAACTGAGGATAAGAATAATTTTACCACTCTTTTGCGGGTTCACTCTGTGATAATCGGATGAGTCTGGGAAGTTCGATTTTTGTTCCATTTATAAATACATCTTGGATACTTTAGGATCTCATTTTTTATTAAACAGTAACAATAAATAGAAATAATCATGGAGGAGTATGAGCCGAGAATAGTAGGGTTTTTTCAAAAACATCTATGTGAAAGAGGTACAACAATTGCAATGTACGATTACGCTCTCGCAAATGAACAGATATGTGGGAATGTAAGTATTATATTTTATTATCCTGAACATCCATATAATAGTCCAAGAGTAATTGACAAATTCCAAACTCATTTTATTTTAATTCCATGTAAAGACTGGAATGATGTTGAAAGATTTATACAAGAAATAAATGTTAATTATCTTTATATAATTAAACACGGTTCGAATGATGGGATTATTTCCTCTAAAATACCTTGTTTAATACATGCAGTTTTTTCATGGGATCCGCATGGTAATTATGCAACTGTATCTAAAACTTTAGCTGAAAAACATAACGGAAAATGGTTACCGCATATCGTTAATCCATTACCGTTTCACAAGAACGGAAGAGATTTATTTCGGGAAAAATATGGAATACCAAAAGATGCTTATGTCTATGGAAGATATGGCGGGAAAGATACATTTTCGATTAATTATGTTAAAGAAGTCATCCGAGAAGATCTTGACAAATATCCAAATATTTGGTTTGTTTTTGTCAATACAGATTTATTTATTCTTCACCCTCGTGTCTTATTCTTACCAAGTATTATAGAATTATCTCAAAAGGGAGATTACATTCAAGCGTGTGATGCTATGATTCATGGACGGATGGAAGGAGAAACATTTGGACTCGCTGTCGCAGAATTCATATCAGGTGGTAAACCAGTGTTAACGTGTAAAGCAATAACTACTGATGACAATGAGCATATTAAATTAGGAAAAGATTGGATATATCAGTACAACAATAAAGAAGAATTACGAAATTTACTTTGGAAAACACCAGTAAAATCGTTCGAACCTCTTCAATTCGAGGTTCCTCGAGTGAATCCTTATACAGAATTATCATCTGAAAGTGTTATGAGAATTTTTGGAGAAATATTAGGTGATGTCGATAGTTTTACTAACCTAAAGAAGCGATAAAAAATCTAAATGTCTCGTAATCATCCCAACTTTTTTCCAAACCGAATTCAAACAAGTTTTTATGGAACAGGTGTAAATTTAGCTGAAGCAATTAGAGTAGAAAAAGAAAGAGTAGAAAGAGAAGAAAAAGAAGGAAAGAATGACAGTCTTCCTAGAGATATTGAAGAAACCGGGCAGAGTGAAAACAGCGAAACTTCACAGCCTACTTTACCTATCAAAAAGAAAAAATTTACTAACAACGTGACTATTACACGGTCACGAAAGCCTCAAAATTTTAATTAGCGTAGCGGCGTAGCGATACAGGTATTATCGTATTTTCTCATATGAGAAAATACGTACAGAGATATACTTTTCGTCTTTTGGAAAAAAATGACTTTTTTCCGGATTTTTGTTACCAAAATCACCCTTACAATTTGTGTGCCTCCCTCAAACTCTCTCCAAAACTCTCTCCAAAACTCTCTCCAAAACTCTCTCCAAAACTCTCTCCAAAACTCTCCTCGACATGTCGTACGCTGTTCGCACCCAAGCTTTTCACTCCTTGAGTAGCAAGGATGAAATCAACAAGACCATCGTGAAGACCAAGATGTGCCAAGAAACCATGAAGGGTAAGAAGTGCTACCGCAAGGGATGCGGATTTGCTCATTCGAAGGATGAGCTTTCCCTTCCCATGTGTCTCTTTGATCACACCTGTCGTCTTTTCAACGCGGTGAAGCCGTGTACCCATGTTCACTCATGTGAAAACGCAGAATCGTACAAGGCGCGTACCAATCTTCCGTGGCCACTCGACATCGTTGTTCCTCCTCTCAGGGCGGCGGCAAAGATGGCACCGAAGTCGGAGACACCAACAACGGAGGAAGATTCTTTTATGCTCATGCTTTGCAAGAAGCATGACATGGAAATGTCTTCCCATCCTGCCCCTGTCTCCGACTCTCCTGCCCCTGTCTCCGACTCTCCTGCCCCTGTCTCCGACTCTCCTGCCGACGATGAATATCCCATCGTCATCGTCAACAGTGACGAGAAGATGAGGTACGAAGCGACGGTTCAGCAACAGCAAGTTCAACAACAGCAAGTTCAGCCCACGTGCGATGTTGGCTCAGCGACGGTTCAGCAAGTTCAGCCCGTCGAGTCGGTTCAGCCTCAGTATGCTCAGCCGATTTACTACAACTTGCCGGTTGTCACTACACGAAATGTGAACGTGTACTTTTCAATCCAACAGTTTGCTGTGATCTTTCACTACCTCAACGAACTTGGAGTTTTCTTTCAAACTTCTGGTTCAGGCGTTCATGCAATTCTTCGATCAGATCAATTCGCTACTCTTTTTCCTTATCTGATCCGTCTCGGAGTCAGTTTCCAAACCGAGTAGAAGACTCACACTCTCACAATCAAAAACCCTAAAAAGAACTCACACTCTCACAATCAAAAACCCTAAAAAGAACACTCTCACAATCAAAAACCCTAAAAAGAACTCACACATTAAAATAATAACTTTCGAGTTATTATTTTAATCCATTTTTATAAAAAGTTTTGATTTTTCGCTATATTATTAAACCTCTGATGTCGCGTATTATTGAAACTCACGAGCTTACTCGTAATGGTATGAATTCACTTAACTTAGTCCAAAAAGGTGTTGTCCGTCCTTATGGAGAACCAGCATGGTGTGGCTTTTCAGTTGTAAATGTTGCTTCTGGAGCATCTCAGATTGCAGGAGTACAATTACCTCAAGTGGTAGACATACAACCTGCTACTGGCGATTTAGTTAAATATTTTACTTCTGCCGGAAGTAGTGGAAGCTTCTATATAACAAGTGTTACAGGAGCTGATGATGTATTTAATTTTGGAATTGGTACTGCCTTAACCAATCCTCTATTCACTTCAACAACCGTATACCAGGGTTATAGACCAGGAAACTATGATAGTTTCACAAAGTACGGATCTATCCGCAACAATACAGCACCGTATACTGTTAATGTATTAAACGGAACAATTTCAACTGGTGATACTTTAAGTTATACAACAACTGGCGGTGCTACTGGCAGTACTGTTGTCACTGCTGTTGCTCCAATCGCAACTTTGATTCCTGGGTTTTCTCAAGTATCAGTCGCGGTTACTCCTACCATTACAGCTGGGACTGGATCCGTTCTTTTTAAGGCAGGCTCCGCACCTGGACCTATTTCATCTTCTACGTTACAGAGAAATGTTAAGTCTCAGCCTCGATTTTAGTAAATACGCGTGAACACGTACGTGAACCGATTAAATACTCGAGAGTATTTAATATTGACTGCTTTCTCCTTGTACTTGCATTTTAAATCGAGGACTCGCTACATATTCTGATGATAATGTTTTTAGTTTACTCAAATACTTTTGAAGCCACTTCGCACTAACTTCATTTGTTGAATTAGAATCAAATAAGGTTTCAAAAAAGTTTGTCATATCAAAACCAGGAATACCAGCATTAATTCGAGTTGACATAAGCGCCCATTCTTCATTTCTTGTTTGTGAAGTTTTCATCTGTTGAATTTCGAATACATTTCCTTCGGAACTAGAAAGAACCTGTTTTCGAAGACTATGATTTAAGTCAAATACAGTTGAAGCCATTTCAATGTTTTTATAAACTTGTTTAAACTGTTTTAGGAATGGATGAGAATCCCAGCCATCCCTGTAGATATTGCTACCATAAACTAGCTTATAAACCTTCTTAAAAAGAGGAACACAAACCTCAAGAATAGAGTTACTCAAGACACTAGTTAAATCAAGCATCCATGGATCAATTGTGTAACCATTTTCTTCTTTTCGGTAAAATTGTTCGTGTACGTAGCAATATCGTCGCGAAAAGGGGTCAATAAGAATTCCACGAATAAATTCCTCAATTGGAAGCATAGCATATACAATGTTATAAGACTTAGCAATGTCACTAAGGTTCATTGATGTAATATTTTGTACAGCACCTTTCATACTCAGGAGAGACTTTGGATCAAAATGGAGACTTTGATCCAACATGTCTAAATTTAGAAGAGTATACGTTACAATATTATTTCCGCAAAATGAGTCATTAAGTCCGTTGATAAAGTTTTCTCGTTCATCGATTGTATTAGAAATTTTATCTGTAAGCTTTCTGAGTTCTTTAAAGACATTTGTGATTTTAGCATCTGATTGCCGAGGATATTCACGGTTAATAAATTCACCAAGTTTATTTCCTAGAATATAGTACCTATCTTCTCCGTCAGCACTTTCACGATCTCCCTTACGAAGAAGTGCAGTTAATCCTTGAATACTAGTTTCAGCCTCTGCAAACTCAAAATTTGCTTTCTCAATAATGTTATTTATCACTGAATAAGACGAACTTGAATTACTTTGAAGTGATGGTACACTTTGAAGTGATGGTACACTTTGAAGTGATGGTACACTTTGAAGTGATGGTACACTTTGAAGTGATGGTACTGATACACTTTCTGAATTAATTGCTGTTGACACAGTATCTTCCATCTCTTCTTCCATCTCTTCTTCACTAGCACTCTCCTCACTTTCTTCACTAGCACTCTCCTCACTTTCTTCACTAGCACTCTCCTCACTTTCTTCGCTAGCACTCTCCTCACTTTCTTCGCTAGCACTCTCCTCACTTTCTTCGCTAGCACTCTCCTCACTTTCTTCGCTATTCTCATACGTTAAACATATTTTCGGAGGAATAGGAATAGTTAGTGTACCATTTTTTACCTTATCCCAATCAATTTCCAATTGAACTCCCATTGCGGAAATAAATTCAGAATAAAATTTACATTTTAACTTTAGTTCTTCTACTTCTGGATCATAAACCTTTACACCATCACAGTAATGAGATTCTGCATGCCACTGTTTTTCTAGATATAATCCACATTTGCGACATTTAAATTGATACTTTTCATTAAGCGTCTTTATGCGAATACATTTATCGGTTTGTTTATGGGTTTTAAACCCCCCTTTAGTGATAAGGGAACCACAATCAAGACATTGAACACTCATTTCTTAATATCTGATTGTTTTTCAGGATTTCAACTTTTTCCTCGTATCAAAAATAACACACTTTAATGAATATGAGTTTAGTCGATATTCCCAAAATAGACACAAATAAAATAAACGATATGTTTGGAGAAGTAATACAGTCGTTTCGAATGGTTAGTAAAACAATTCCTTTATGGATATGCGGACGGTCAACAAGTTTTGGATTCCGACCTAGTCTACATCAATATTTACCAGAGATAACAAAGAAATGGTTGTCTGAGATGGAACAAGGCAAAATTATTATTACACCGATTATCTTTTATACATGTGATGCAAAAAATATAGAAAATGTATTGGACCATACTGAAATGACTGAAACAGCTGACAACGTGGACGGCGGGGGTTACTTCCTTGTTAATAATCATTACAATGTGCTTATTTCTTTCATTACTTCAGATGGTCATATTCAAATAGAACGATATGAACCGTCGAACTCTGAAAATCAAGGTAATTTAAATAACGGGTTGAGCAATTTATTCATTAGCTTATTAAGGGAGTATACTAAAAGAGTTGTAAAATTTGAACTTGTATCCCCTAAGGGATTACAGGCTATTTATAAAGATAAAACTTTATGTGGTCATCATATTCTTTATTGGAGTATTTATCGTTTAAAATATGGAGTAAAAGCGTCTATCGAAATGATAAAAGATGGAGTATCAAGTTTACGATTCGAAAAATTTTGCAAATGTATTACTGATTATCGAGTAGGAAAATGTATTATGTGAATCCCAAAGGATTTATTCTTCATCAGCAACGGGTTCGTTATCGGGTTCGTCAACGATCACGAGCTCGTCCAACCTTTTAGTCAAAGTGATAACTTGCTCTCGAAGACTTGCCAATTCTTCATTAACTTTCGAAATCATAGCTTGGTACTCATTCTTCAACATTGTAATCATTGATTCAGTACTAACTGATTCAGTACTAACTGATTCAGTACTCTTTACTTCGGTGTCTGAGTCGTCATCAGATTCAACAGGCTTAGAGCCTCGAAGTGCACCTCGAACAGGTGGCTTTACCAAGGTGGTAGGAGGAGTTTGGTGGGAGGACTGTGAGGATTGCGAAGACTGGGAGGATTGACCCAGATAATGATTACCTTCACGTTGAACAGGCTTCGGTCCATCAACATAAGTTGTTCCAGGGATATTCAAAGTACGACGAACTTGAGGTTCCATTGTTAGAGGAAACATCCAACCAGGTTCTCCTCCATAATATCCAAACTTTGCTCCGGGAATGGACTTAATATCATTCAATCGTGCCTTTGTATTTCCGCGAACAACAATAGACTTAGCAGTGTACCATTGGATTCCGAGAGACATTTTATATCTATTCTTTAGGCTTTTGTATATTCAATTTTAGTAAGAATCCCTTTCGAGAGGGGTAAGATATTTCATGTCCAGAAACTCGAAAATATCCTTTTCATCATCAACAACTATTTTACTTTTTCCAAAATACAAGCCAGACTGATTGAGCAGATATCCCTTATCCTTGGCGATACCTCGCATATGCTTGTTAAAATTTGCTGAACCTGTGAAATATAACAGTGCGTAAGCCCAGTCATCATTTTCAACAAGTTCTAAGTCAATACGACGCTTGATTCCATTCATTCCTCCAAGAGTCAAAACTTTAGTTGGTCCCTTTGCCAAAATGTATTGGAATAGCTCAGTTGATTCTAACAGAAAGGTATCAATAAATTCACGATTGAATTTTTCTGAAATGATGATATCCACATCTCCGCTACTCTCACGACCTCGAAGGTAACTTCCGCAAATTTTTGCCCTTACATTTAGACGATGAGTGGCGTTAAATGTAGAAACAATACGTGCAAGTTCTCGATTCAAACCATCAATTTCACTTCGTGGAATGCGAGAGTTAATTTCTTTGTAGTATTTCAAACCAAGTGCTTGAGCATACGTGAGAGATTCAACTGGAATATCATCAAGAGTTTTGTACCCTTGTTGATACCACTTTTTTGCCAAGACTGGACCAACTCCGTAAATTCCCTCAAAAACCTCAATAACTTTCAATTCCTCTTCCCTTTCTTTAAGTTCTACCAGCTGACCAGAAAGAACAAGTTCATCAAATCGTCGAAGAATCCCATCACCAATTCCAGGAATGCTTAACAGTTCCTTTCGTGTGATTGTGTCACACGAGGACTGAGAAGACTGAGAAGACTGAGAAGACTGGATTGAAGCAATTGCCTTAGTGAAAGCAATCTTTCGAAAACTATCGGCACTCCTTGCCAAATCTCGAAGAGTTTGAAGTAGCTTATCGGTTCGAACCGATGCAGTGTGAACAGATGTGTTCTGCGTTGATGTCATAATGAGTAAAAATTACCTTAAATGATTAAAATTTAATCATTTTTATAAAATGTCACTGAAAGGAATTCGTTTTATTGAAGGAAGTGGTAAATATAAATATACCGCAGTGTTGACAGATGGAAAAAAAGTATCTTTTGGACATAGAGACTATCAACAATATAAAGATAGTGTACCGGTCTCATTAGGCGGAGGATTATGGAGTCATTTAGATCACGGTGATCCGGTGCGGAGAGATTCATATCGAAAAAGACATTCAGCACTTGTTTGTAAAAATGGAGAACAATGTATTTCAATTAAATATACTCCAGCATGGTTTAGTTATTACTACTTATGGTAGCTTTGTATACATAACCTTAACTTTTCTTAAATAATTATTATTATTTAAGAGTTAAAATGTCACAAATTGTTAAGACTCGAAACAATCTTATTCAACTTCATTACAAACAGAAAACTTCTTTTGCAGGAAGTGCACGTGGGTTTTCATGGGGTGCGATTGCATATCCAGAGTATGTTCAACAAAGTACTGGTATTGACATAGTAGTATTTGATTATAAAACACCTTCTACAGGTGATATACTAAAATTTAACAGTACCGGTTCAACTATAACTAATATCTTATCAACAGAAATTGGTTCAGATACTCGTCAAGTACAAGCCACGATTAATATAGCTGATAATCTTGGGTTTTTAGATTATTCTGTTAAAGGGATGTTATCAGACAATGTTATTTGGACCGGTACAATGTATTTGACATCTCCATCTCAAGAAGATTTTATCTTTTTAACTGTTCCTCAAACTTCAGCTAATCCGCAAAATGGAGACACAATACTTATTGACGATACAACTGAAAGAACTATTTCAAATGTAACATCGTTAAATTTAGTTTCATCTCCGAAGCAATTCATGATAACTATAAGTAATACAGCACCAGAAAAAGTAATTAAAATGACAGGTAAAGGTACTGGAAGAAAATATGGTAAGTTAGGGGTATGTTTAAAAAATACGACATATTTTGATGTGGTAACTTTCGGAAAAGAATTTACAGATGGAGAAACTGTACACTTTTCGTATTATTTGAATGAAGACGAACCTGAATCTATAACTTCTGTGTATGGAGGTTCTACGGTAATAGAAATTACTCATATTGGAAATACAACGACTAGAATGAATTTAACAAACATCCCAGATGGAGTAACATATTTAATTATTTATAAGTTTGCTCCAAATGGAATTTCATTGAAATACTTTCAAGACAAAAGGCTTTTTAAGCAGGAGTAAGGTAGGCAGGAGTAAGGTAGGCAGGAGTAAGGTAGAGAATCTTAAACGGTAATTGGTTCAATATACAAAGGATTGTACCGTTCCCGGTGAAACATCCAAAACTCTTTACATCCAAATTTAAAATCGACTGGTATATCATTTCGTGCTTTATACCAGTACACACAATCTTCGAATTTGTTTGATTGAACACGATTATGAATGTATAAACTTGTATAGTCGTTTGTAACTTGATCCAAAATCGAGCAGAAATCAGAATAGTCATCAATTGCAGACGCATAATTGTCAAATAACCTCTTTCGATTCATTTTATTTGTCTCACGGAGTATAAATGTTCCATCAATATTTGTTCGGATAACAGGTTTAATATCCAAAGAATATTGGAGAGAAAGAATATGAAGCATCTTCCAATGACGTCCATTTTTATACGTGCCTTGAATGATAGGATCATTGAAAATCCTAGAATCTTCTGTAATATCATCCCAGACACATACAGACCAAGGATTATCCAAATACTGTTTAGCAATCTTTTGACGACGAATAAAATCCATATAAGCAGACTTGTTAAACGAGTTGTGAATGAATGTACTTGGTAAAAATTTTCCATAAGAATGATTACTGTCTTCCGTTCCAGAGTAAATTTGACCACATGGGAATATCTCTGATTTCTCAAATAAAATACTTCGAATTATTGAACTCTTACCGGTTCCTGGTTTACCAATAATTGCAATTTTACTTCCTGTATGATCTGGGTTCATAAATTCATCAATGCTTGGAGGAATAAGATTAAGATCTAGTTCACGTATTTGCACAGTTCTCTTACCCTTTGAACGAACATTAAGAGACATTGTTGATACTTTTTTAGATTCGTGCTGTTCATCATCCTCTTCATCTTGATCAGGTGCTTCGTTCTCTTCTGGAATAGAATCAAGAGTCATATCTTCAGTTGCACGTTCTTCAAGATCGGCAATTAATTCATTAACATCTTCGATATCTTCATAATCTTTGTCGCGAGCTCGCGACATACGGATAGTTCGACTCATAGCAATTTATTAAAATTACCACTTTTTAATATACCAAGGTATATTAATCATTAATGGTATTAAGAGCAGTTTACTAAGTTCCACATAATAAACATCCTTGTTCTTCTGATACTGAAGGAAGTGAAGAAAGAGTAAACTTTCGCATTTCTCCCACCTTTGCTAAAGATTCAAGAGGAATAGAAAACTGCTGAGCTTGAATTGCTGGCTGTGTGCGTAGGTAGTAAATTCCAGTTTTAAGACCATTCTTCCATCCGTAATGGAGAGTCTTATAAAGCTTGTCTGCACGTTTACTTTCATCAGTCGAATTGCCAATAAAGACATTGAAAGATTGAGAATGATCAAGGAATGGTCCTCGAGCTACTGCATGTTTAACTCCAATTTTTTGTCCCATATCCCATGCTGTCTTATACAAATTCTTTAACTCCTGAGGGATTCCATCAATATGTTGAATACTTCCTCCTGAAGCAATAAGATAGTTTTTCATGTTATCATTCCATAAACCTAATCCAATTAGATCATGAATAAGATACTTATTGAAAACCACAAATTCTCCTGAAAGTACAGCACGGCGATACATATTCGTTGTAAAAGGCTCAATGCCTTCATTAACAGACATAATTTGAGCGGTTGTAGCTGTCGGCATCTGTGCTGTTAGAAGAGAGTTGCGAATACCAAATCTCTTAATATGTTCTTCAAGAGTAGACCAATCCCACATACCACTAAGCTTGGATTCATCTAATCCCCACATTTTCCATTGAAATTCTCCACGTGAAATTGGCGCTCCATCACCGTAGTAGTAACTTGGATAAACTCCGAGTTGCTTAGCTAACGGGATAATGTCAATACACGGATTTTCACAATACTTATTCCTTTCATCACGAAGAGAATTGTATTCTTTTTGATCAACGTCAATTGTTCGAGAGAGTTTATCCATCATTGTTGTCATTTCCTTATATTTCTTCGATCGATCGTAGATATCAAAAATCTCTTGAGTCAGTGCTTGTTGTTGTTCAACTGTCTTTTTCCCGCGTAAAGCCTTTGCCATTGCTGAACTCTCAGAATATGCAGAAAAAGCAATAGTTTCAGCGATAAAACCAGATAATTTAACACCTTCATCGGAATCATAAGGAACACGTAGAAGACAGCACGTGTCTGCTAAACCGCTACAACCAATTCCAACTGGACGATGAAGAATATTACTTAACATTGCCTCTTTAACAGGGTATGCATTCCTATCAATTACACGATCCATTGTACGTGTAAGAATCTGAACTACACGAGAAAGACCCATAAAATCAAATACAGGATTTGTCATGACTTTACGTTGATAACAAGGCTGACGAAGCATTTCAATATCTCCATTCGAAGGGTTATCTGTCACAAACGAGGATAAAACCAGACTAGCAAGATTGCAAACACCGTACTCGGTTGAAGACGATGGTAAAGTAATTTCAACGCAATTTCCCGCGATAATACCGTTAAAAATACCACGATGGGTGTCTGGCTCGTTGAAGCAGTAAGTGTCCTCCTTTTCATCGAGGATAGAAATCGACTTAATGGTAATGAACCGCGAGGCACTACGTTGAGGTTTGTTTCTATGATACTGAAGGCGCTTAGTAGATAGACCGAGCTGATACAACGCGTACGTATCATTACTGTTAAAAAGAAGGCGATAAACTTCCTTACATTCGTATAGCTTATTGCCACCCTTTCCATCTGGTAGAAGAGATTCCCTTTGAGCTTTCATGAGGGAAATCATAGGATTAGTGCCAAGTGTCTGGCACAACCGCTTGACACGGCGTAAGAATGACAGATTTCCACTAGTAATCTGAATCGTCTCATTCTTTCCATTTCTCGCCATTGTTCCATCAGCATCAATGTATCCAGCTAGCCATGCTAGACGAATGTCAATTGTGGCGCGCTCTGGAACAGAAAACTTGGGTGGCATATCCAAAGAGAGAGGAATAGTTATCTTATCCTGTGTCGCATCCGGAGTGATGATATTCTTTGAAGATCGAACCGGCATCTCTCCGACAAGAGATTTCTTTGCTCCATACAAAGATACTTTAGGATTCTTAGGGTTAGACAACCCTTGACATACCTTATATTCTCCGTCAGGAATATCTCCTTGTTTTGAATGGTATGCACAGTACGCACAACCGGGGGCAGGAGGAGATGTACACGGTGTTTCGATGTTGTCAGGGTGGTCGTATGTTCCGTCACCACAAAAGAACCCGTGTGCGTATGGATACTTCCAGTCTCCGTCCATTTCAATGACAGGATAGGATACCTTGATAAGGTTGTCTCCAACCTTCAAATTTTTTGCCTGTACCTGAATTTCCTTCTTTCCGTATCCCCGTTGAATGTAAAACTTGTGATAAGGGGTACATTTCATGAATTCCCCATCACTGGTGGTAATCTGCAAAAGTTCCTGGTTAGTATTCGTCTTAGCAAAAACGGCACTCTTGAATTCTTCTCCATTCCATACCTTCACATCGAGCTCCTTTTCTACAATGTCTCGGATTTGGATATGTCCCTTGTCAGTGAGAATCTCGGTCTCGCCACTAACGCACAAATTACTGGACCGAATACTTGAATAATGCTTCAGATTGTTCTTACGGTTAATAGCATCAATGTTGATAATATACGGCACACCACTTTCAAATTGTTGCTTCATAATTTCTCGAAGAACATCACGCGCCTTCATTTGCTTCTTAAACTTCTTTAACGAAACAAGGGTTGTCAACACCTTTTCAAATTCTTCTCCATATAATTCATCAATTCCTTTGTATTCTTCAGGATCGACAAAGTACCACATCGAATCGCTTTCAACTGCACGCCAAAACATATCACTTAATGCGGCACAGAAAAAGAGACTTCGAGCGCGTTGAGTTTCATCTCCAATTGGGTTTTTAAGTTGAATGAACTCGAGAAAGTCTGGATGATAGTCTCGAAGAAAGATAGCAAAACTGCCTTTCCGCTTACCACCTTGGTTATAAGCATCTGCTCCAGTACCGTACATACGTAAAAAGTTAATAATACCAGAAGATTTTCCATTTGTACCACGAATGAGCTGTCCAGCTGAACGAAGGTTACTCACATGAATACCAATACCTCCGCCGTACTTTGAAATTTTAGCGGCATCATCAAGGGTTTTGTTAATTCCTTCTAAACTGTCTTCAGTTCCAAGAAGGAAACAACTGCTCAATTGCTGAGTAATCATTCCAGAGTTATTCAAGGTCGGAGTCGCATAAGTAAACTTCTTAGTGCTTAAAAGATCATAAAGCAAGCCAATTTCGTTAAGGGCTTTTTCATCCTTAAAGTCATCCGTATTCATACACAACGTAATTGCTTCTTTCATGAAAAGATCTTGAGGACGTTCAACAAACTTTCCATTAATCTTATTGATATATTGCTGTTCAAGTGTGCAAAACCCGAATGTATCAAGCAAGTAATCACGTTGATAATCAATCATTGACTCAATTCGACGTTGATTGGTACAAACAAACTTGTAAAAGGTACTGTTCAAAAAGGGATGAGACTTTCCGGAATCATCTACACGTCGATAAAGCTTCTCCATTTTATCCTTGAAACTAGTTAAAGTATTTTTATGATGATTGTTTACCAGAATACGAGATGCAAGAACGCCATATTCTGGTTCAGATGTTTCCATTTCCATGCACCTCCGAGCAGTGTACACATCAAGTTCAGAAGTTGATACGTTATCATGTAGACCTAATTCAACTTGAACAGTAATTAGGTCTACATTAACCTTGCTAAGAGTATAGATATAATCAACAAAGTACTGAATCTTTGAACGAATCTTTTTCACGTTAATCTCTTCACGAGAACCGTTCCTTTTGATGACAAACATTTAGTCTTACTTTGATACATAAAAGTTTATTCATTTTTATCATGACTTTTTTATAGGGTTCCAGCCTTTTAAGGTTCATGGAAAGCTAATCAACCAAAGCACGGATGTCATAAAATTATTAAGTATAAGAAAATAATCTAGCAATCTAGAAATAACTAATACTCAGTATTCAAGTATGGAAAACGATTATGAAGATAAACAAGAGTTCTTAATATCTTACGCTCAGTTAGATCAATTAGGACCAGCTCAAAAAGCTGGTCTCGAAGGTATTTCAGCAGCAATTCGAGGAGGTGAAGGTATGTCAGCGGCTCTTCGTAAGGCTGGTCAACTTCGGATTGATCCTATTGACAGATTTAAAATGCTTTGTTCTATTTACTATGATAAACTTGGAGGTGATGCTTCATTTGTAGTTGGATGGGATAAAATTATCGGAACAATCGAAACTCTTCGTTGGACCGCTTATCGAAACCCAATTGGATTCGTCATGGGTGCTCGAGTTGTTGGCAGAAACAAATTAGTTGAGAAAATAAGGTTAGATTTTACCTGTTCAGAGTTTAAGGAGACTATGATCACAGAAAATATTTCCAAAGAAGATGTACTTCGATATGGTAGGTTATGGGAACAACTGATAAAATAAAATTGATTACATTGTCAACTGCATGAGAAATATAATAGCTTTGATTCTATGTTTCCTTATAAGTATAAATTTGTCCAGACAAAACCCTCTGTATTTCTACAGAATTTGCGTGAAGATAAAAATCTAATTGAGGTTGTTTGGTCAGACTCCGCGGAAGACTCTACGGAAGACTCCGCGAAATATCCTATTCAGTTCATTAGCGATGAAAGTGCGTATGAAAAAGTTAACATCATTACCGACTTATACACAGAAACTGCTCGAATGAAAGCTCGAATCTACAATCTTGAATCACCTTTACAATTTTGGACTAAAAATAAGAAAATGATTCAAACTGAGGCATATCGTCGTTTTGGTAAAGTAAGTAATTATACTCTTCGTGAGGTTATTTATTTCATTTGTAAAGAAGCTACAGCTTTTTCACCAGTGCTTAGTAAATGTGTGTATGATCATCTTTTACCTGAGTGTGGTGGAAGTGTTCTTGATCCATTTAGCGGATGGGGTGATCGGAGTATCGGAGCTCTCGGTAGTGAAAAAGTAATTAAGTATCAAGGTGTAGACTGCAACAAAGATTTAACCGAGGGTTACAAAAAAATTAAATCTGAACTAGATACAGGTGATAAGCTTACGTTCACTATTCTTCCTTTTGAAGAATTTAAAACAGACGAATTGTACGATCTTATTTTTACTTCTCCTCCTTTTTTTGATTTTGAGATTTATTCAGAGTCAAAATTACAAAGTATTTCCGGTAAGAAAGATTACTCTGACTGGTTTACAAACTGGATGGCACCAGTTTTAAAGAAGATGATTTCATTCCTAAAACCACGTGGTATTATTGCAATTCATATCGGTTCTACTTTTCGCTCACCAAATCTTCATGAAGATGTGAAGAAATATCTTTTGGATGAAAAGTGTACGTATATTCAACAAATTGACTGTTCTGTACGCGGTAAGAGGAGTATCTCCATTTGGGTTTTCCAGAATGGTACGTAATACTGTACGTATTTCAAAAGAACGTACAAAAGTTTATCTAAACCGAAATATTCTAAATATTAAACTTCTAGAAGTTTAATAATGCTGACAATAGGAACAGATTGTAGTGGTATTGAAGCGCCAATTGAAGCTCTCCATCAACTTTTACATGAAGGAGAATTACCATTTACCGAGATTAAGCATCTATTTTCGAGTGAAATAGACAAATGGTGTATAAAGAGTATACAATCAAATTATCTCACATCGCAAATATACGGGAATATGGTCGAAAGAAATAATGAAACTACTCCAAATGTAGATTTATATGTTTGTGGGTTTCCTTGTCAACCCTTTAGTATCGCAGGTAAAAGAGGAGGTATGAACGACCCACGTGGTACTGTTATTTATAGTTGTATTGATTATATTAACAAACAGTTACCGAAGTATTTTATCTTAGAAAATGTAAAAGGGTTAATATCACATAATTCTGGAGAGACATGGAAAGTAATTCAAGACTTACTTACGAAGTTATCTTCGTATTCTATTACGCATAAAATTATCAATACCAAAGATTATGGAATACCTCAAAATAGAGAAAGGCTTTTTATTATTGGAATACGTAAAGATATTCAAAAGAAACCATTTATTTTTCCTGAGCCTATACCATTGACACGTGATATTCGAGAATTCATAGATTACACCGATACTCATAAAGATCCAATTCGACAAGATGTTATAAATGCAGGAATGTTGGAAAAAATACCAAGCGATGCTGTTTTTGTTGATTTTGCGTTTAAAAAATATCATTATCCAAATTCAAATGTAGTCTGTCCATGTATAGCAGCAGATTCAAGAACATGGTGTGTTCCAATGGGAAGGTATGCAAACATTAAAGAACGATTATCTTTACAAGGATTTAATCCTGATAAATGGAAACAAGTAGTTAGCAATACACAGATGAAAAAACAGATAGGAAACTCTATGAGTGTAAATGTTCTTAAAGAACTTATCAAAAGTATAATTAAAGTAGCAGTATAATACCTCATGAGGTTATTATACACTGTTGAAGTTTCTTTCAAAGGCTTCAACTAATTCTGGATACAACTGGAAAGTATTTCCAACCACTTTAAAAAGATTTCCATACTTTGTACGCAACTGTCCATCTCGTGTAAAACAGTCGGTTAACCTTACACCATACTCATTACATTCTTCTTCAATTTCCTTTCGAGTGTAAATCTTTCGTGGGCAGATATTCTGAATAAACTTGGCAATCTTAGTGCTTGCATGTGCCCATACAGGAAACATCTTTTGAGTAATACGAGCTACTTCTTCTGAATCCAGTGAAAGAGGACCTCGCATTTCACGGATATATTGATAAACTTCACGATTGAATTCAAGTTCTTCTGCAGTGAGAGAGCGTTTTACGGTATTCGATCGAATACCCTCTCCAAAAATAATCTCAGAACCAGAGTATGTCTTACCTTCTGCTTCCCAGTCCCAGCCGTAATCTTCAAATACCTTTGTTAAGCTACATGAAACACCTGTAGAAGTAATACGTCGGGTTGTGCATTTATCGTGTGAAATAGGAACTTCTGGAATAATTTCACGCATAAAGAGAGAACTACCTTGAATTTCACGTGCTCGTTCAATAAGCTCATCTTGTACCCAGTATGCTTTGATAATGTCTTCTCCTGCATTGCTAAAAATAGTTAATGGAATGTTATCTCGGAAAACTCCGCATAACCGTCCAGCAATTTGAAGAAGATTACTTTGAGAAGTAGATTTTGCCACAACAAGATAAAGCTCAGTAAGGTGCCATTTGATTCTATTAAGCGAAACATCTGCAAAAGAGCTACTTACAAATGAAATACCCCTGTCAGCTTTCTTACCTGCAAGAATTATGATCCGAGGATGAAGAGCTACTCCTCGTTTCTCAAGAACACCAATAACTTCGGAAATATGCATTCCTGCGAAAATGTGGTATCCAGAACTCTCTGTAGCGTCCTCGCTAGCAGTATTGTCGTTACTCCTAACAAATTTCGATAACCCTTTGAATGCCTCTTTAGGTACACCCTGCCCTCGTAACGTAATTCCGTAAGCACTCCCATTGTATGTAATCACTGTAATTCCTGGATGCTCTTGTTCAATATAAGATGCAATTTTAAGCTGAGGTTCGACTGCAGCACCTACTCGAAGTAACGCAATTCGAGGATGGTTTTGTTTCCAGACTGGACATTCAAACGGTTGTGTTTTACTAAAATCTGCAAGATAACCTTTCAGATTTGGATCAAAATCAAATAGATCATGTTCAACTTTTGTGGCATACGAAGCGCTCAACGGCAAATCTCGAAAATCAAAATTAGGAATGTCTTTGTACCATTCAGGACGACTTAAGACAAAAACATTGCCTTGCTCAATTTGATCTTTCATTAAACTTGTCATAGGTGTAGCGGTTACACCCCAAATACTTCCTGAACGTTCCTTTAACATTTCAAGATACAACTGTGATTCAGCATCTCTACCGTTATCAATATCATCGATTTCGTCAATGATAACTGAAAAATCCCCCAAAACGTTTTTCATATTGTTGTGGAGAGAAACTAAATCTGTGTTGTTCCTCATACAGACATAAATACGTGGATCCACTCCTGAAAAAGAATCAGTAAGTTCCGCAGGAGTAGCACACCTTCCACGATTTACATCAAGGTAATGAAAAAGATGTTCGATTTCCTTGCGAAGAACATTCCCGCCTTGTGTAAACAGGTAATCAAGCACACCTGTGATTCGCCCTTTGATTTGCACAAAATCATCAATGTTATTCCTCACAATAATAAAAGATGACTTGCGATATTTGAACAGGTAGTACAATGCAATAGAAATGATTGCCCATGTCTTTTTTGATTGTACATACCCCTTAACTATCTTATTCCTTTTTTCAGGCGTACAAATATACTTTGATGTTAACACTTCACGAACTTGAATAAAATTTGCTAGTTCAGAGAAAAGAGACGTTTCCGTCTTTTCAACACTTCCTTCTACAGGGATTCGTCTCTGAGTAAGATAATTGTATGCGTTTGGCTTTTTTGATTGCACAATCAAAGTTTCTGTGGTTTCCATCTCAGAATCAATTCCGTTTTTAAGAGAAGGGAAATCGACACAGAGTTCACAGAGAAACTTTTCTACACCGGTAATATAAGTTGACATTTTAAACAAATTTAAAATTAGGTGAAAGTAATCACTTTTAAAAAATTGAAAGATAATTTGTCGGCTGGCGTCAATAATAAAATGTCAACTAGTGCAGGTGTATTTCTACATAACGGGAAAAAAGTTTTACTTGTTCATCAAATTGTATCAAATATGTGGAGTTTTCCTAAAGGATGCAAAGAGAAAGGGGAATGTAATAATGACTGCTGGAAGAGGGAGCTAGCAGAAGAAACTGGAATTACGTATATTCCTTTTCATAAAGTAACTGGATCTGTTGATGTACTAAAGTACAATATTACTATCATTGAATTATGTACTAGTCATCTTCCAAATCCAAGACTTACCCCGAATAATGAAATCGATAAAGTTTTATGGGTAGATTTAGATAAAGCTTTTAATATGTCACTCAATGCTGTAACCAAAATGGTATTAAAAACTCATTTACCTGTTGATCCCTTTAAAAGCTTTCAAAGTTGTCAAAAATCTCGTAATCATGTAGAGAGTTCCAAGTCATTTTCTCGTCCGGGCTGTCGTCCAAATGCCACAGCATATCAAAAAATTTCATGCAGGGTCAAAAGACATGAGTGAATAATACTTAAAAGTGAACTTAAAGTTCAATCAAAGATATATAAAGAAAAAGTTCTTTATATACACATGACATCAATCGAATCTGCTGAATCTACTCAATCAATATCCCCGGATGACTTTAAAAAATATCAACGATACACCACTACTTATATTGCTGCTGTCAATTGGAAAATAGACTATACAGGTCTATTCCGATACCTTCCAATCGTAAAATTAAAAAATGATCCATTGACAGGAAATAAACGTGCACATGTAAAATTAAATGTACCTAATGGAAGTATCCTACAAGTTAAATACAAAGATCCGTTCAAGATTGTCCATGTACGAGGTTACGGTGTTGAAGATAATGCATCAACTGGATGCTTTAGCAATTCTTTGAGTGTAGTTATGTATGTTGGTAAAATTATTGTTCTCAAACTACCTCCTCAAGGTAAGATTCAAATTACCGGATGTCGATATGAAAAACAAGTATATACTGCTATTCATGCCATCTGGAAAGGTATCGAAGCTGTTCGAGTTAAACATCCAGAAGTTGTTCAGATTCCCGAAGGGGAACATCCCAAAGTAATTTACCACGCAGTTATGAACAATATCAATATGAATTTAGGATTTAACGTGAATAAAAGGAAGGTACATGAATTTTTATACCAAGATACTGAATTTCACATCATTCCAAATGATAAAAAGTATGCCGGTGTAACTGCTAAAGTAGAAGTCGAAGGTATGAAGGAACTTCCTCTTGTCAAACATAGGTATTTAAATGGAAAGTGGTACGAATCTAAGGCAAAATGGATTGATTATATTTCTATGCTTTCACCAAAAGATAGGAAGAAAGAAGAAACAACGGAGAGGTATCAAACATTTCTCATCTTCCATTCTGGTAAAGTTATTCAATCAGGACCAAGGTATGAATTAATGAATGATGTATTTCAGTACTTTATAACTCTTATTAACAAAAATCGCTTCCGTATTGAAGATCTAACTGAGGAAATTTATAGAAGAGGAAAGTGAGAACCGAGTACGAGAGAACCGAGTACGAGAGAACCGAGTACGAGAGAACCGAGATTATAATTTTTCTAGAAAAATTATGTTTGCTTACTTGGAACCCACCAAATAGTACGTCCATGTCCACCTTTTTCTGAAACAACTATATCTCCATCAGGTGTCATTTTACGAGAATATACATGTAAAAATTTTTGGTATGTTCCTTCTTTCCCTTCCGGGGAAATAAAATCACTTACTGTCATTCCTTGATTATTATAAGAATCTAATGAAATTCGTAAGGCACACCCGTGAATTTTAATCAATTCTTCCTCTGATAAAGATTTAAATTTACGAAACGGATTAATACCACTGTGATATAGGATCTCTGCAACAAGATAATTGCCAATACCAGAGCAAACTCCTGTTTTTTCTGTCTGATCCATTAATACAGTTGTTACATCCCTTGACGTACGTTTTTGTAATGCTTTCCCACGAGAAAGAAATTCTGTCTGTGAAATTTCTTTCTCGTCTCCACAGCTCAAAATACTTGGAGCGATTCGACTTGATTCATCGACTGTAGAAAAAATAATGTTACCAAACCGGCGCATATCATTAAAATAAAACTTTGCTATAGATCTTTCAAGAGTGTCTTCAGACGTATTTACAATATCTTCAAAAGTAAATTCAAGTGCTGAATGACTATCTTTATAAAAAACAAATTGCCCAGTCATTCCTAGACCTGCGAACATCTTCATCTTTGTATCTTTAAAATCAAAGATTAACATTTTCCCTTTACACCGTACATTTTCAAATGTTAAAGGAAGTTGAAGGTTAAAGCTATCAAAATTTAAAGGTAAAGTTTTTGTAAATTTACCTCCAATAATAGCCACCTTTAATAAACTTTTATTTTGAATATGTTTACGGAGAATTTCGACAGAGTATTTAACTTCAGGTGATTCTGGCATAGCTTAATTTAAATATACTAAGCTTCTTTAGCTTTAATTTTAATCGTGTACAAAGAAAACTGAACCTACACTAAGCTAGTTCTAGTTTCTTAAAACTATGACTGTAACCGCACCTGTACCCTTTTTCGGAGGTCATATTCTACACTGTTTTAAAAATATTGATGATTCCATGTACGCTCCTAAATTAAACGAAGGAGCATACGAAGCTTTATTGAATGGTAGGTGGTTTACAAGGTTAGACGGAGCAAGCGGAGTACTTATTTATAACGATGAATCGAAAAGTTATGATTTATACCAAAGGTATGATGATAAAAACGATAACTTTCAAGGAATACCTCCTAAAGGTTATATTAACCTTCCCCCGAGTAAAAACCCGAGTGTATATAAAGGAAGGTATGTCACTCACCGATATTATCTTCGTTTTCAACCGCGTCCACCAAGTAAAGGAAGGGGGTCAAAAGGTGTAGAAGCTTCGATTTGGCGTAATCTATACTTACAAATTGATCAAGCTCATCATGAAGGTAAATTTAACGATTCACAAAATAACCCTGTACTCTATCATGCTATTGAACTTGTTGGTAAGAATTTTTCAACAAAGCCACGATTAAGCGAAAATAGGTTTATTCTTCAATCAGAACAAGAGATTGAGAAATGTATCCCTGTTAAGAATGGCGAAAGGACCGAAAGGACCGAAAGGACCGAAAGGACCGAAAGGACCATTGATGAACAATTTTACGAACATTTTTTAAATTACTTCAAGACAGTCTCCTATAACAGTATTATTGTCGAATATGAGGAATTATATTGGAGGATCACTGTAAACCATTTTAACCAAGGAAGACCTTTATCAATCTATGAAAACGATTGAAGTAAAAAAATCGAAACTGATAAAAAAATTTTTTTAGGAGGGGAAATTTACCCTTTTTCTTTCCTTTCAAAACTTCCTTTCAAAACTTCCTTTCAAAACTTCCTTTCAAAACTTCCTTTCAAAACTTCCTTTCAAAACTCCAACATGTTTGAGATTTTCAGTCTTATCCTTACTCTTTGCGTTGTTTTTGGTCTAATTGGTGTAAGTAAGAATGACGTAATTGTTATCTTCATTCTTTCTCTGGTTGTGACTACATTTTGCTTTCCTTATGCCTTCCCTTTTCTTTTCATGTAGGCTAGTCGGGTTCGTATTTGTTCAATAAAATCTTTTAATAACCCGTGGGTTATTAAAACTTCTTTTAAATTTCACACCGACAGTAAGGACAACTGCTTTTCACAGTTAACCAATGTCGGATTTCATCTTCCTTAAAGATATGACTGCAATTTAACCGAATAACTCTATCATTCTCTTCGAATACATCAAAAGAGATAGAACACAATTCTCCAACACAACCAATTTCACTTGCTGTTACTGCTTTGATATTTAACGCTTTCTTACCGTTAGACCACCATTCCTGGTTGCTGATCACTCCGTCTTCAGTATATTCAATGACTGCAGGTCCGCCTTCTCGATGCAATTTTACTTTGCTCATTGAGAAATATCCTGTACACCAAGCTTGAAGTTTTGTTTTTCCATTCGCATAATAATTAACAATTACAGGTAAATCGTCATTTCGAGAGTAACTTCCACTAATAAGCCAGTGCTTTGTAGTAATATCGCCATTTTCATTGTAACAAATATAAGCTGGTAATCCGTCTTCACGATGACAGTAACCTTGTTTAAGCCATTGTTCAGACTTTACATTTTTATTTTCGTCATAACGAATAAATGCTGGTAAATCATCGTCACGACAGATTAAACCTTCCCTATACCAGACATCAAAAGAGCTATTTCCATCGTCATAGTGAAAATATTCTTGAGCTTTAACTTCGCTGATGTAACTTAGATCGAAAAGATCGTATAAAAATGCCATTTACTTTAAACTACATTTACAATAAGATTCATTTTTAAGGTCTAAAAACAAAGAAATTGCTTGATGAAATTTACATAATCTACATATTTTATCGTCGGTGATAAAATGAAGCCTCTATTTCTTAAGGTAGCAGTAATAATTGTCTTAATACTTGTTATAATATTGTTTGCTCTGAAAAAAAAGAGCAATAAAGGTAATGGAGGTAATGGTGGTAACGGGGGAAGTTGTTTAAAATTAGGTGATAAATGTACAGATCATACTGACTGTTGCTCGAATTTAGGCTGTTCAAGTAGTGGTGTATGTGAATTTGTTAAATCTGTTGATGCAATTCCCTCATTCTTTCTTGAAACAAAGTATGGATATATCGAACCAGAAGGAAATCAATTGAAAGAAACTACGGATAAACCAAACTGGGGTTCGACTCCAAAAAGTTTCTGGTCTTGGGACGGAATTGGTAACCTTTCTATTCTTTTTCCACAAATGGATGCTAATGGTAAAATAGTAAGTGTACAAACTCAGTCGATTCAGGTTCCAAAAGGACCTGATGTATATACATCGCTTGGTCCAAAGATTAAAAAAGGGGTTATTTTAACAAAACAGGGTGCTATTTATTCCTCGGATTATTCTCTATGTGTATCAATCGATGATACACACACATTAGTTTGGAAAAAGTGCTTAGATTATCCGACCCTATTTATACTTAATCAACCTTCTTCTTGTACGAATGGAAAGTGTTCAAGTAGTTCAGAATGTTGCGCTCCTTATAAATCATGCATTGCTGGTCAATGTGTAACATGTTTTGGAGATCCTGAAACTATTTGCCCTGATCCAACGACAACAGCTGTCTGTGCCAATGGTGTCTACACATGCGTATCAAATTGTAAAGATTCTCCACGAGGAGATTGCTCTGATAACCAAGAATCAAGATGTGTTCGTGTAGGAGATAAATTTGAACAACAATGTGAATGGAAATGTCAAGGCACTCAGCCAACTTATTGTACTGATGGAAATGCAATTTGCAGTAAAGGAACTATAGGTACTAATGGAGTCGAAGAATATAAATGGAAATGTCCAGATAACCCTTGTAATAGTCTTGAGCATCCTCCTCCTGATATAAGCACAGCTCCTCCTCCTGATTCTAAACATAAATATGTTAACGGACATTTTGAAAATATATCGGATCCATCTGCTCCTTGGGTTATACCTGTATGGCTTTGCGAAACAGGTAAATGGAGTTATCAAAACTCCTGTAATCTAAACTACAAACAAACTTGTTCTACTGATAAGAAGGCTGTGTGCGACAATACAACAAATTTTGAATGGCAATGTGCAAGTCATTCAGATTATCCGAATTTATGCGGAGCATCTGCAACAACAGGAAATTGCGGTGTAGATGCAAGATGTTTTGATATATCAACATGTGGTGGTGAATCAAATAGATCTTCTGATTGGACATGGGTTTGTCCAAGTAGTGTAGGAACTTCTACATGTCAGTTATTTGAAATCAACGACTGGCCATATCCTGGTACAGCTATCGGAAATGATACAGTTTATTTTAAAGATGGTACTACTCCATTCTACCCTACTGTCAGAAACGATCGATGTCGAGATTCTACAGCATCTTACATTGCAGGAGCTGAAATTCGGACCAAGATCAATAACCCAAATGTTTTAATTGATGGATCTGCATCAGGAAATACATACAATTTAATTCAAATTCCTCCGACCTCTCAAGGAGCTCAGCAGACATCCTCGAAAATTTTTACGTTGTACAATACAGATAACGAGGAAGTAAATCAATGGCATTGTGCTTCAGATAATCCTTGTCAAAACGGAGGCACATTCGAATTCACTTCAACTGGAGGAACAGACAAAGGATATATTATCCCTCGGTCAGATTCATATTTTGGTCCTCCCACAACTACAGAACTTCTCCAACATGGTAAGTGCGTATGCCCTCAAGGGTTTGCTGGTATAACCTGCCAATTTTCACGAGAAACTTGTTCAAATAATGGGTACCCGGAACAATGCAATACTGATGGATGTAATAGTGAACATTACTACTGTTCATGTGAAAATGGTTCAACAGGTCCGAATTGTCAATACACTGATGCTCAAACTTGTAGTGCTAATGGGAAAGCAAACGCTGATGGATCTTGCTCTTGTAGTAATATTCTCGGTGGAGCAAACTGTAATTCTGGAAAGTGTGTGACCAAGATTAAACTTAATACATCAGGAAATAATTTAGTTCTCCCTTTCGATAATCGTCAAGGATTTAATGTTCCGACAGGATTTGACCCGCGATTTTCTGCTATTGGAAATGGCACTGATTTATGGGCTGATTGGATTTATGATCAACCAAATCGTACTATCTGTTTAGCCGATCCAGCAAATCTCACAAATCCTCTTGTAATTGGTGGTTCGAATTTGTGTTTAACAGTTGCCTCGACGAATAATAAGGTTCAACATAATCTTGATCCGTACGGTTGTAATAGCAATCAAGAATTGTCCTTATTAAATATTGGAAACTATAATGGAGGTACTAATAAAGACTTTCAACGCTGGGCAATAACAACTAATGGAGAATTGGTTGATACTAACTGTCCAAATATTAATATTCCTGATAACGATTTGAATCCGACTTCTTCCGGAAATACTCATCGATGTGCTCAAGTTGCACATGACGGATCAGCTATTTACATGAATCCATTAGCTGAGACAACAAACGGTGAATGTGCAAAATTATGGCTTATGAATACCGATAATACATCATATTCTGGTTGTCCTGTATCATCTCAGTATACTGCAGGAGCAGTAACGCATGCTCCTGTACAGACTTGTACAATGGGAAATAATCGTTTTAAAGAAAATGCATTAGTCTTAAGCAATGAAGTTTATTACGATTTAGAAGAAGCAAAACAAGCCTGTATGAATAATTCTGACTGTACTCGACTATTCCGAAAACAGTCAGATAAATTCTGGAAATTAGCACGGGCATATCCTGATAAAGCCTGTGCTTTAGGAGTATGTCCCACTCCTCGAGATGGTGATGAAGTTTGGGAAAAGTTATGTCAAAATGTTTAGTACATGAGTACACAACTGTACTTCGCACCACGGTAAAACTTTTCATCACTTCATAAACTATTTACACTAATAAAATGAGACCTTGTCAATTTGCGAATGTATCCGGAAAACCTGGAGAAGGTATTCATAAATCTCGAATTTTAGGTATGGCTACGGTTGATCTTGTATTAACTATTATTCTTGCCATTTTTATTACACGGTTTAAGAAATGGAATTTTGTTGACGGGATAATTGTATTTACTTGTTTAATGATACTCTCAGTTATCGTTCATAAATTTTTCTGTGTAGAAACAGCATTGACAAAGAAGTTACTACCTTAGAAAGCGTGTTTCAAGGGGTACTCAAGTCATCCGAAGTCTGAATGGTCGAAGGCAACGCGGAAACAAGAGGAGGGCAAGTGGGAAGCAAGAGGTGACGGGGACGGGAAGTAAATAAAGAATAATTTAAAACCTCAAGAGGTTTTAAAAACTCCTATTTATATAAAATAGAATGTCTCTCACTAATCAACAGATTATATTCTTGATAATTATTTCAGGAATAGTTTGGAATTCTCTCCAAGGATTATTTCAGTTAACTTTTCATAATTACCCCAGAAATTATCAATACCTAATTTACATAGTTCTTTTTGTCAGTTCGTTAGTGTTCCTGTATAAAAAGAATGAGCTTCCTCATCTATTTGTGTAAAGAGTATCGAACGTACGAGAGTCCTAAGCGTACTACAATCCATACATTCTCCTAGCTTCTTGAATATTAATACCTTTCTTCCCAGTCTGCGAAGAAACTGTTTGATGTAAAATATAACTCCACGTAAATAAATCAGTTGCTGACGAAAAATATTGATCAATAGGATGGTTTGCTAAATTATCTTTCAAATGTTGTTTACATTTCGGACAAGGAAGCAAAAACTGTAGACAACTTACGTATGCTTTGTAAGATAATGCATATTTTCCAGAACCATCATATTTAGAAGCAAAATAATGAATCATCTTCCAAGTCGGATGAGACCAAGTAGTTATTGTCATACTGTCGTACTTCTTTTTGAACTGATCGTAAGGAGTATACATGGAATTATACATCTGTCGATGGATATGAGAATTAACTCTATAAGACCATTGAAGAAGTGACTCAGAACTATTGAGAACATTACCTTCAAGTGGATATTGAATAAGTGCTTCGTAAAGTACTGTTTTATGACTCTCATTATCAGGGATCATAGCATACGCACTTTCAAACATACATTGAAAGGCTTTTTTTCCTTCTATAGGTTGATAATGTGATGCCATTGAATGAATCATTTGGAAAAAATCTAAATACGGAAAGGATGAGACAGAAGAGACCGAGGTGTAAAGAAAAGACATTTATATACTGTTAAGTATTTTTAATTAACAGTGTAAGTGTAAAATTTCTCCGTGGAGAATTATTCTGTATCCATTGAGAGATCTCAATGGAAGTTATCATTCTCAGGAATCAATGGAAGATCATATAAAACCACTGTTTGAACTCGTTTAGGAATAGGTGGAATGCTAGCGAGGGAAATTAATCCACCAATTCGCAAGTCAAGAAGGTGTGAAGGGAGAGGTGAAATTTCCCTCACTTCTGGCAAGTCAATGAGTGTTAGCCCGTAAATTTCCTGAGGGAAAGGTGGCATTTCAATTACTTTTTTAAGGTTACGAAGATACAATTTTTTGAGATTCTGTTGAAAGAGTGGAATCTTCGCAAGCAGAAAAAGATCTGAAAGTGATAACTCTTGTAGATTCGAAGAAAGAGGTGGAATTTCTGTAAGCAAGGGAAAGTGATCGATCGTACATACTTCAAGAGTTTGCGGAAAACGTGGGATTTTTGTTACTTGTACAAGAGAGCGAAGATATAACGCCTTCAGGGCTGGAAAAAGAGGGATTTCAGAGAGTCGAGGCATATCTACTAAAGACAATCGTCGGAGAGTTGAAGGAAGAGATGGAATTTGAGTTACCCATGGCATATATTCAAGTTCCAGTTGTATGAGCGTTTCAGGAAGAGTTGGAATTTCTGTAACATTTCCGGGCTGAGTAACTGTTAAATATAGCAGATTTTCAGGCAAAGTTGGAATTTCTGTAACATTTTCAAGATCATTTAATTCTAGCCTTTCAAGTGTTGAAGGAAGTGGTGGAATTTCGATAATCAACGGAAAGTTAAAAAGTAACAGCGTCGAAAGTGTTGGAGGAAGCGGTGGAATTTCGGTTACAAAAGGAAACCCATAGAGTTCAAGTGTTTGAAGTTGACGAGGAAAATTTAGAACTGTAAAATCGTCTGACAAAAACCCGAGTACAAGTGATCGAAGAGTCTCAGGTAGCCATGGAATCTCCGTTACTTCACCTAAACTATGAAGCTTCAATTCTTCAAGGTTTGATGAAAGAAATGAAATTTCCTTAATTTGTGGAACAAGGTCAAGACAAAGTTTTTTGAGTTTTGGTGTCAAACGAGGAATTTCGGAGATTAGTTGACACCAATAAAGACTAAGTTCCCTAAGGTTCGAAAGGCCTTCAACAGCAGAAATGCTTTTAACTTCATCAGCATTCTTAATTCGTAGACTCTCTAGATTCGGGCACATGTAAAGTCTATCGACAATTTCTTGAGATGGATTGTTAAGAATCAACTTACGAGTTCGTTCCCCGACAAGACTCGTAAATACTTTAAGAGAAGGATTCGCCGAGAATTCATATGCTTCAATTCCGAAATCATTCTTGATAACTTGTAAAGAAGTTGCGTTGTTCCATTTCTGACATACCCCGGGGTGAGGAATTTCACCAAATGAACCAATGTAACGAAGAAGATCTGGATGAAGGGAATCCATGAAGTAGCAAGGAGGAATGGTTGTGTAAAGAGTAAAAATTTCACCGTAGGGAATTTTTACAAATCATTTTTCTCACGTAAAAAGGTAAGAATTTCGCAAATAGCTGTACAGTCTGTTTGGTTATACTTAGATATATCCCGAAGAATATGAGAAGTATTCAATGTTAATCCTTTATTAAATTCATAAAATGCATGTAACATTGCATCCTTACCATTTGAAGTTTCTGAGTTCCATTCAGTATTAATAAATCCTAAAGAACGTAGAGATTTTACTACTTCTTTTAACGAATATGAAAAACAACCTTGAATAGTAATTGGTTCTTCTTTAAAAAGATGTAATATGTCAATCCATCTATCTTTAAGTATATCATCGGATATATTGTGTCGATTAAGTGCACTTTTCCACTGTAAAGGTTCTGCATCTGACCAATGGTATAAGTATGAATCTGTACCAACAAAATCTATAAAGCGTTTTATAAGTCTTGCCTCTTCTTCTAAACTTAAACTATTAATACAGAATGTTGTACAGCATTCTATTTCGTCTTGATTCGTGTCTTCACCTTGACGGTCTTCGCCCCTTTCCTCTCTCCATGCAACTGAGATCATAAACATCATATTCAATGAATTTGAGAAAGGTAAAGTTTTAAAATCATCAAACACACCTGTAAACACTTCAAAATCTACAAAGTATTCTTTTGGTTTCTTTTTGAGTAAAGGAGGAATATTGACAAATTTTTCAGGAAGAAATACCTTTTCTTTGCATCTGTTTACCTCAAGTATCCTGTTTAAAGTTAAGGCTTTATGTTCTTTAAAACCTACAAGCTCAGCTGTAAAACGAGGATCATAGAAAGATGTAATCCCATGTGCAAATGCTATTTCACGTTGTTCAACTCCACATTGCCAGAGTTGAGTAATCTCACCGATTTCTTTAGCGATACGAGATTTTTCAAGTAAACAACTCTCAAGTTTCATATTCGGATAAAGTTCTGGATGAGTTTTCCACGACCAGTTTGCACCATTGTATCGTAAATTTCGAATCCATTCAATTGCTTTGTTACTTTTTGAGGGAATATCACTGTCAACTCCTTCTTCCCCAAAATCTACTACAGCTAATTTATCAAAAGAACTAGTTCCTTTGTATGTCACACCATTGGAAGTGTAGTTATAACCACGTCCCATAATATAAGCAATATGTGGGCAATATCCTTGAAGTTCACCAACCATTTGAGTATATAGCCAAACTTGAGCCTTGTATGCCTTATACCTATCTTGGTTTAAAAGATGAACTCCATCGGCTCGTAAAGGAAGAGTTGAAAATTTAATGTCGATAACTCGATAGTGATAATTCTGTGCTAATAAACAGCCACGGGTTTCCTCTTCAGGTGATATAGTATTTGGAACAAGTAAATTAATGTAATCGCTACGAATTAATAAATCTGCAGTACCATATATTTCTCTTGTCTGAGATGAAAGAGGCACACCCCAGATTATTGGACTCCCTTTTTTCATTTCACATAATGTTCTTATCAGAAGAGACTTGTTATATCGAGAAGTAATGAAAGTGACAGGTATTTTTATTTTAGAAACAAGTTGTTCTTCAAAAGTATTCCCCTGTTTAAAAAGAAATTGAAGAAATTCACTCGGTTTTTCAACCGTTTCTTTGTTATATATCTGAATCCAGTCAACTAAATGATCACCTAAGATAACATTTGCAATTTGTGTAGGAGATACCCAGTTAGTCATTTATAAAGATACAAATATCTTTATACTGTAAATACTGTAAAGGACTCAACACACTACCACCATTGATAAATTTGAGAGTACGCAGTGACAGATTTATCGGGTAATATCTGTGCTACTGTATAAAGAATATGCATCAAATACCATTCAACATTTTCTGTTTTACCAAGACTGGTACTAAAGTAATTGATAAAGTACTCTTCATCGTCATCCTCGTTCTCGTCGCGTAAAAGAGATACAACATTATCAACGACAAGTTTACCTGGATATTCAGCATGTTTATAAACATGTTCAATTACGTTGGCTGTCAAAAGTTTATCATGTAGACAAAGTCTATATAGATCGCGAGCATTTTCACTCAATATTTTAACCATTTTATAAATGAGAATAAATCTTAAATACAGTGGATTTCGATAATATCCCAAAGGATATTATATACTTCTATACTGTATTGCTATACTGCAGTATTGCTATTCACAATACGTTTGACCAGTTCTTCTTTTGTCCCTGAAATTTTTAGACTTTGAAAACGACAGATTGCCTTAAGCTGTACTGTAGTCATCAAATTTAGACGCTGTACAGTATACGGACCATCTGGGACACGATTGTCACGATGAGAATGGGCTAAAAGAAGGAAAGCCTTTTGATCTGTATCTGACATACTCGTGAAAAGAGCAAGTAATTCATTGACTCCTACTGAAGTCGAAGAAACAGGGAGAGGGTTAGTGGCTCCGCATGATACTGCACTCTCTTGTACTGCACTCTCTTGTACTGCACTCTCTTGTACTGCACTCGCAAGTGTACTCGCTGCACTCCGCATTTCATGTGCTACACGATTAGCTGTTCCAAATGAAGAACTACCTCCAAGAAAGACAGTTGTTACGGAACGTCGTTCTTGTGTCCGGACTCCTCGATCAATAACTCTTTCATTACGACGATGTGGCGACCAATTGCTTTTTCCGTGTGGATATGGTTCAAGTGAGGTCCACCAAAACTGGTGTTTACAATTTTTACAAGTCATATGATCGCATCCTAAATTCTTTTCAATCCAAACCTTACAACTTGGACACTTCTTATGATTTCCCTGTTCAAGAAATGACAATGTTAATGCATCAGCATCTTTGTTTTCAAGTGCCCATTCTTTGTATTTTTCACATGTAACTCCTGTATGCCAACTTGTTTTACAAGTCATACAATATTCTTTCTTGCATTCCGGACATTCAACATGTTTAACACCATCAGGAGCAGCTACAATGTTGCGACAATTGTTGTTTGGACAGTGAAACAGATTGAATTCCCTTTCCAAAGTATTTTCAAGATCAAATGTTTCGTATTTTTCCAATGTCTCTACAGGTAGAATATCTTCGAGAATCCACCTCTCAACTGGTAGAGAACAAGTAAGACAGCGTAGATCCAGTTTCTTCTCATTTACCTGAGATACAAACCATCCTGTCAAACAGTCTTTACAGTAAGTATGTCCACACAAGAGCTGTAACACATCAGAATCTAGTTCATTTAGACAGATAGCGCATGACGTAGTGGACGTAGTGGACATGGTAGAAGACGCGGAAAGGGGTAGAGATTTAAAAATTGAAAACTTATTTGCTTAGTTTTCAATTTTGAAAAAGTTAACATGAACTCGGCTCTCATTAAGTGGTTTCACATCTGTCAGATTGTGGATTTTGTTCCTTCACCTGTTCCGGGAAAGGATTTGCAAGTTCTAGAAACTAATCTTGACACAAGCAAGTTGACAATCGAAAATATTGCAGAGATTTCAGATGAAGAACATAAAGATCTGGAAGATCTATTTAAAACTGATGGTGTAGAATGGGACAATATTCTACATGAAAGGTATAACTCTACACCATGTGAAAAGGTTACTATTTTTCACTCACATGTTGAAGATGCAGGATATTTAAGCTTCACACTTACTCGACCGACATACCATCAAATTATGGAAAGTATTTATGCTACATCAAGTTGCGGGTTTGATGGAGATGTTGAAGTATACGGGGACTCAGTACACGGATTTGTCGAAATCTTGTAAAAGAATAAAGAATTAATAACCCAGGGGTTATTAAAATGATCGATCCTATTATCTTCATACTTGTCATTTTAATAGTGATTATACTCTTGCATTCATGGAAGAAATCTTTTCCTTCAACTGATGAAAAACTTAGTCTAATTAAGAAGAAATTAATTCAAGTAGATCCAAGAGCAGAAAATGTAAAGTTTTTTACACATCCGCATGAAGCTTTCATACTCGGGAAAAAAGAAGTGTATATGTGTGTACATGAGCCAAACGGTAAGTATTACCCGGACAATACTCTCATGTACATTGCTCTACATGAGCTTGCTCATGCTCTGATTCCGTATAATACGAGTCACCATCCGCCCGAATTTGATAAGTTGTTTGATCAGTTAAAAGATCGTGCAAGCTATTTACGATTATATGATCCTTCAATACCATTTCCAGATGAGTATTGTGGGAAAAAACTATCGTACTATTAGTTACTCAGGACCCTCTCCGCAAGGACCCTCTTGGTGTGTTCTGATATATGTTCGAAAATAATGCCCGTGTGGGCAAATTCTTATTTGATATTCGTCAATTGTATTTGAATCAACTTGAACAACTTCTGTATCGATTATTCGATATAGTGAATCCTCGCTATGGTCACATTTTAATCTCTCTTTATATATTTCAACCTCGTTTGATGATTTAGCGCGAAGATCCATTTTATACATGTGAAGGAGTTCTTAAAATCTATTAAAATCTATTAAAATCTATTAAAATCTATTAAAATCTATTAAATTCCTTGGAATTTAATACTTTAACGGGGCAAATATGTTTGTCGGAGGTGTAGTAGTTTTAAGTATGCGTATTTGTGACTCAAGATCTTTAATCTTCTTTTCGTATTCAACTGACTTACGTTTATGATCACTAACTAAATCTTGGATTTTTGTGTTATTATTTCGAATAGATTCTTCTAATATTTTAATATGACGAGTTTTAGCATCTAAAAGTTGTTTGAGTTCCTCTTCGTTTTGTAAAAGAATGGAACATTTATCAACTATTGCCTTATGTTCTTCCACTATAGTTGTTGACGTCGAATCTTTCCATGTTCGAAGAGAATTTTCGCGGAGAGACTGGTTTTCTTCTACAAGCTGAGCTAAACGATTCTTGAGAACAATATTTTCTGAGATAATTACTGCTTTTTCTTCATTGACCTCTTCTACCTTTGCATTTGTTACATTCTCATTTTCTTCCACTTGTCGCTGAAGTGTATCATACATACGAGTTAAATCATTTAATTTCGATGTCAATACTTCTACTTCAAGTATTTTACTGTCTAAGTCTTGTTTTTTATGATCTAAATCATCACGGAGAACTTCTGTAATATCTTTATAAGTCTCAACATCTTTTTTTACTGCTGATATAGTTCTCTGTAGCTCATTAATTAAACTTGTTTTGCTTTCAATTTCATTATTCAATTGTTCAAACTTTTCTAAACTTTCTTCATAAGACTCTTCTGGGGGAGAGATATTACAGAGACTACTGTACTCCTTTTTATATGCTTTAACATCAATTCCTCGTTTTTCACATAACTGTATAAGTTTATGAAGGTCAGTTTGTAAAGCAATTATAATCGACTGTTGTGTAGCTATTTTTTCATTAGCTTGAAGCAATTGGCGTTTATATTCTTCAATATTCATTTCCAAATTGACGCGAGGCTTATTTTTAATTTGTTGAGTAACACTTCCAAATCGAAGAGTACTTATTGTTTCTTCTATATTATATAGAGCAGATGAACAAGTTACAATTAGATGAGTTTTACTATTTCCGCCTAATGAATCGGTTAACAAACGTGTTAGTTTTGAATCACGGTAAGGGATGTGTGGTTTTTTATCAACTAATGCTCGAATAACTACTCCAAGACTCATTAAAGATTTATTCGTTGCTTGAGCCTGTTTGAGTAAAAGACCCTCAGCTTTAGTCTTTTCTACCTTTTCACTTCCAGCCAAGTCGACAAAAACCATTCTTGAATTTGTTTTCATTTCCGTTTTTGAATTTGTTTGATGGAGATTGATTATAAGAACAGAGTGACTTCGAGATGAATGAGCATTCATAGCTGTTGAAGCTACGGTACGATTAACTTCTCCCTTTCGCATTACTTTAATAGCTTCTTCAAAAGAAGAAACATAAACTTCGGTAATATTTTCAATCCATAATCCTTTGTATCTACTTTCCCTTATTTCAAGATTATCATTCACAGGATTTAATAGGTCACGAATTTTCTCAAGGTAAATCTCAACGTATGAAACTTGAATAGAAAATTCGTGATCTTTTTTAAGTTTAATAGAAGCAAAAATATCCTTAATTAATCGAGGTACAATCCCCATGTCTTTTGGATTTCTCCAGAGAATTACGTCATCGTTTGACACTAAGTCTTGATTATCGACAACATGAGAATAACCCGTCATTGTCGTCGTTTTACCACTGCCAGTTTGACCGTATGCAAATACAGTTGCATTATAACCTTTTAAAATTTCTTCAACAAGAGGTTTACCTGCAATTTGATAAACCTCTTCCTGTTGTGATATTTCAGGAAAGATATAGTCAAATTCAAACTTATTTTCCGATTTACTCTCACTTTGAACGTAAACAGTAGCGTTATTATTTAATCTAACCATCCGCTGACTTCCATTTACCATTTCATTTGAGTTTAAAGGACGAAATCGGCAAAATACTTTTACACTTTTTTCACTCATTATATTTTAAAAGTCTCAACAATTTATTAAGAGTAATAATTAATGACATCTCTATTTACTATTACCGCTACCTCTTCCTATCCTTTCACTGCTACTTCCACCGCTACTTCCGCTTCTTCTCCTATCGAATTTGATCAAAAATTCCGAAACTCTCAAACTAAATCTCAAAAGCGAGAGATAGTAAGAAATTTATATTCTAAATACCCAGAGAAGATTCCAGTAATTATTGAAGCTCATAAAGATATCAGGCTTGATAAAGTAAAATATTTAGTTCCATTTGATTTACTTGTTCATCAATTCTTTTACGTAATTCGTAAGAGGTTAAATTTCGATGAAACTACATCTTTATTTATGTTCACGGAGAACAATATAATTCTAAAAGGTTCAGATTCATTAGGTTATATTTATAACAAGTATAAAAACGAGGATGGATTTCTTTATTTTAAAATTGTTAAGGAAAAATCTTATGGATAGTTCGTACACAACTATAAATATTCAACTTGTACATTTATACTTGTATAAAGTAAATGTTAGCTAATATTCCAAATAATATCGAATTTGAAAAGTGTCTTGAAGAGAATGACTTAACATTCTCTTTAATTGAACCAGTAGATATTGAGTACGTTTCAGATTTTAAGATGAAAGAGACATCTGATGTCTTTTATTATATTCCTAAAATGTATAAGAAATATGATTTTGTAGTATCTTTTGACTTGGATTGGACTTTATCTTACGGAGAGAAAGGGTTGTATCCTTCTCAACCGGAAGATATACAAATCTTACCAAATCGAAGAGAGATTCTCGTTTCTCTTATTAAAAAGGGATATACTCTTGCTATTTTTACAAATCAAAAAGGAAGAAGTCGTCAAGAAAAACTTAAGAAAGTTGAACGAGTTCGAACATTTCTACAGAAGATTCGCTTGCCTATTTATACTTTTATTTCTGTATCAGAAGGAGAATCAAGAAAGCCGAATATTGGAATGTATAACTTGTTTGAGAAATATATTAATCCTCAAGTTTTATATTTTATTGGAGACGCTCTTGGACGTCCTCAAGATTTTAGTGATAGCGATAAAATCTTCGGAGAAAGAATTAACGCAATTGTTTTGTCTCCAGAAGAATTTTTCCCTCAAACAAATGTCCCAAAATTCAAATCTACAAAAGAACTTATTATATTTGTCGGAGCTCAAGGGACTGGTAAATCAACATTTGCTCGAAACAATTACAAAGATTTTATCATTATCAACCAAGATACCCTCAAAACTAAAGCAAAAGTAATGAAAGTTCTTGAAGAATCATTAAAAACATCTCGATCAATTGTAATTGACTCAACAAATCCTTCTCTTGAAAATCATCGTAAACCTTTGTACGCGTTTGCAGAAAAGTACAATTATCATGTTAATGTGCTGTACTTCACTCGAAATGGATATGGTTGGAATGAGATTCGAAAAGAAAGAGTTCCAACCATATCTTACCATGTATTTTATAAAAATCTAGATAGCCCTCTTACAGTTGATAAGGATAAAAATGTTTTTCAAGTATGGTTTTAAACTCGCAAGGAGATTCTCTTTCTAGGAGAAAAAGTGAATTTTTTTCAAAAACATCACAAAAATTTTATTTTAGTGTTCCGTTCATCTCTTTTAAGTTCTGTTCATTTTCTCTCTTTTTTCAAGTTCCTTCCATGAGCACCTTTCTCGAGTCAAAGTATCGTAGTGGTGAAGATTACAGTCGTTCAATTGAGAATGAACGACGTGCAATTGTGAATTACAATCGTGGAATTGCGAGTGACCTTCGCGCCATTGAGAATGAACGTCGCGCCATCGAGTATGAACGTTCTAATCGTCGTGCTGGTTGGGAAAACAACATTTCAGCATCGGAACGAGTCATTTCAGCTATGGAGAAACACATGTCAGCAATGGAAAAACAAATTTCAAAATCGGAGTTGCAAATAGAAAATCTTACGCGGTTGCGTGATGCACTCGACTACCGTTTTCATGCTGTTTCTTCTCGTCCGTCTCCTCCTTTCCGTACTTGTCCTCCTTCCCCTCCTCACCTTTCTTCTCTTCCTTCGCTTACCTTTCCAATCAAACCTACGCGTTGTACCAAAGAAGGTCAAGAATGTTCGATAGCGTGCGAGAAAATTTCTGTTGGTCAAGTTTGTTATGTTCTCAAGTGTGGTCATATGTTTAGTGAAGAAATCGTTACATGGTGGAAGACTAAACAACAAGCAAAGTGTCCATTGTGTCGTGGTCCGATTAAGTAAGGTGTGAAAAAGTATAAATAAATTCCTACGGGAATTTATACCGATTCTTAAAAAAAATGATTTTTTGAGAAAAAAGAGGGGAAGGAATTATCCTTTCATTTCTACTCCTTTCATTTCTACTCCTTTCATTTCTACTCCTTTCATTTCTACTCCTTTCATTTCTACTCCTTTCATTTCTACTCCTTTCATTTCTATCGGAAAAATGAACGCTATTGATGAACTTCTTGAGACAAAGCGTCGCGCTCGTGATGAAACAACTATCGGTCGTGATGCTGAAATCCGCATTCGTGAAAATTACCATCGCTCCATTAGGGATGATCGTCGCTCCATTGAAGATTACCGTCGCTCCATTGAAGATTACCGTCGCTCCATTAGGGATGATCGTCACTCCATTGAAGATTACCGTCGCTCCATTGAAGATTACCGTCGCTCCATTAGGGATGATCGTCGCTCCATTGAAGATTACCGTCGTTCCATTAGGGATGATCGTCGCTCCATTAGGGATGGCAGTCGCTCCATTAGGGATGAAATACTTACTCGTGGCGTTGGCTGGGAACATCAAATTCAAGATACAGAACATCAAATTCAAGATACGGTACGTCAAATTCAAGAGACAGAACGTCAAATTCAAGAGACAGAACGTCAAATTCAAGAGACAGAACGTCAAATTCAAGAGACAGAACGTCAAATTCAAGAGACAGAACGTCAAATTCAAGAGACAGAACGTCAAATTCAAGATACGGTACGCCGTGGAAGTGACTCGCTAATTCGTAGTTACGTCTTGGGAAATCGTATTGCTGCTTTGTCAGAGGATATTCTTATCTTGGAGCGATTCCGTGGTCAACCTGTTCAACCTGTTCGACGTCCTCTTAACTTTCCAATCAATCCTCTTCCTTGTGTTAAGGAAGATCAAGAATGCGGGATTACATTTGAAGAGATTCCAATTGGTCAGAACTGTTACACACTGAAGTGTACACATGTGTTCAGCGATTCCATCGTTACGTGGTGGAGGACTGAACAAGATGCGACATGTCCATTGTGTCGTGGTCCGATTGAGTAAGGGTGAGTGGCGGAAGTGGTGGGGTTGTTCCAATAAATTGAATAAAATTAAATTCCTATGGGAATTTAATTAACCTGTTTCTCTTCTCTTTTCTCTTTTCTCTTCTAATTATGAAAAATTCTCTTAGTTTGGTTTTTAATGGCTACGACGATGAGTGCGTATTACTATCCACACGTTTGTCTAAAAATAAATCTAGGAAGCGGACGAATAAGAAGTCTAAGACGAATAAGAAGTCTAGGAAGGTGTTCACAAATGCTTTATCAGCTGTTCGGTCTGATAAGTACTTCGTGGATATCTCACCCGATGAACCACTTACACATGAATATTTTGAAATTGGAATTGTAAATGCGTACAAAGTTACGTGCAACTGTTCAAAACCAGAATATCATTCCTATCTTTGGAGTAACGGCGATGAAATTTGTCCTGGTTTATGGTTTTACGAATATTAAAATTGAATTGTTCTAAAAGGAAGTTGGGAAAATTTATCTCTTTCCAACTTCCTTTCCAACTTCCTTTCCACCTTCCTTTCCAACTTCCTTTCCACCTTCCTTTCCACCTTCCTTTCAACCTCTCTTTCCACCTTCCTTTCAACCTCTTTTCTTGTTAAAAATGGAAGATCCTCGCGTTTTTTACTACCTGTCGTGGTTGATCGACTTCGAAGATACTCTTTCTGTGACTCCTTCACAGTCTTCACAGTCTTCGCAGACGTCGCATTCGACGTCTTCTTCCAAGTTTGATGACATGGAACCTGTACCACGAACCAAGAAGTTTCGTACCTACTACCGAGAGCGTAAGCACACTTACAAGCAGGTCAAGACTTCTGACGGCACCAAAAAGTATCAGTATGTGAAGATCACTGATCCAACAGAAAAGTCAAAGAAGGTTTTCACAAAGGCTGTGTCGACTTTTCGTTCCGACAAGTACTTTGTAGATATCTCTTGTGATGAACCAGAAGAAGACCCCAACTGGGTTGACGAGTTTGAACCCGATGAGTATTGTTATCTTCAATATTGTCATCCTAAAGATTATCAATCTGATGATGACAGTATAGTATTCGATTTTGAGATCGGTTCCATGATCGATCGTCTTTTGGATTTCCGATAGAGACGTATCTGGGTTTCAAGAATAATAATAAAATCCCTAGGGATTTTATTAAACTCTATTCAAGAATTTCTATTCAAGAATTTCTATCTTCTTTGAGAAAACACGACGAATTTCCTCTAAACATTCTTGTTTAATCAAACGGAACTCTAATTGTTCTTTGAAAAACTTTTTCAATCCAAATGCAGTCTCGAGAACTTGGTCAACAGGATTCACCAAGCTTTTACAATAGTAATTCATATCAAGACGGATTACACTTGCATGTTCGCGATAATATTCTGAGGATTCAATCTTTTGCCACATTTTTCCTTTAAATCCTCCACTTGTTGTTACTACGAAATCAATTCGTGAACCAGCTTCTACAAACATTCCACGACGACGCATTCGTTCGGCTAATTGAACATGCGCTGGGAGACAACGAAGAAGGTAATCAGTGTTAGTATGCCTTTCTGGATCAAGAAATTTATTAGCAAACTGCTTTTTCCGTTTCTCTAGATCTACATCTGCTGATTCTGCCGATTTAATTTTATATTCATCAAGTTCTTTGATACTTTTTGTGATTGAATATTCCTTTGTAGGATGACAGTGATTGTAGATATCGTTAATTGCCTCGATAAGATACTGCAATGTCTCTTCTTTCGATTTGTAGGCAAAAATACATTTCAACAATCCTTCGTATACATTTCGACAAACAGGAGCATTATCTCGACGGGTAATCATGATACCTCGCTTTTTGAACTTACCAGTAGTTAGCTTTGTCATGTAACGTTTTTTGGTGAGAATAAAGAAATCTTCTGCAATATTTTCATATTCTAATTTCATTGGAGCCGGAAATGACTTTGAAACATCTTCGGAAACTTCACACGCGTATTGTTCAAGAGCTTTATAGTCAGTGGTTCCATCTTTATCTCGAAACCTTTCCATACAATCGAAAATATACATTAAACTATCAGTATCACCATATACAGTCTTTCCTGGATACTTTTCTGTAATAAGTTTCTTTGCTAACATAATTGCATCACGACCTCCGGCAGTGGTACAGTTGTGAACACACATACCATTAACAAAGAAGGAGGCTTCTGGGACATCAAGAATATCATATACGGGCTGGATACCATCAGAGCGAACATCAATCACATTCAAATGGAAGCATGGAATGCTAGTATTTTCCCGGTTAACAGAGTATCTACCATTGAACCAACTGGAACAGTCGGATAGTTCAGTAAATTCTCTCGCTGTAGGAAAGTATTTACTTAAGAGTTTCAACCCATGTAGCTTCTTCCAGTTAGCTCGATAATTGTAAATGTCCTTGATACTGGGGAGTGAGCACCACTTATGGAGAGGCGGTTCAGACGCATATATCTCACCAGTTGCTTTCATAAGCGCACTTGCCATGGTCATACCACCAGAATCGTACAGTTCCGATGTTTTGGATACGACGCGAATACGCTGTGATTTAGCAGCGTCGCAAAAGCGTTGATATGAAGCAGCTACAGAGAGCCTGTTACTCTTGTTTACACTATACCTGAAACCTATCTTTGACGCAAATGTGTAGCTATCGCTTGCCAAAGCTGTTATCCCATGACACCATCGTGGATTTTCTATGTGGTCCTTAGGAGGGAACCTATCAATACGCGCCAATACAGGAGTCTTAACCGTAAAATTAACACCGCACCGGAATGTAAGTTCAGTTAACTGTTTCATTACGTTTTCCATTTCTGACTTATACTTCTCAATGATTTGCCAGTTGAGCTCAACTGGCGAGAATGAAGGATGGCTGGTAGAAAGAGACGGCGACGTTCCATCACCTCCGAACAGACCAGCCAGAAACTCACGAACCACCGACTGTGGACAATTGGACTGAAACAAAAATGCGGGAAGACTCGGGAATTGAATTGTCCGTTTTCCGGCAGCCACACCCTCAATTTGTAGGAAGGTATGAGCGAGTTCGCGGGGAATGCTAATCTTGTAAGTAACACCCTTAAGGTCTTCCCTGTCGCGAGACGAGGTGATAGCGGGTGTCTTACCGGTCAGTTCAAATATATCTTTAACAAAAAGGTTCGCGTCATAAAGAGTTCCCATTGAAACAGAACTCTCCACAATTGACCCATTTTGGCTAATGCTGCCATCCGCTAGAACATATCCCAAAATCCTGGAAAAGACAAGAGACTTTCTTATATCTTTCGGAGTAGTGTAATTGTAGTCTAGGAGAGTCCATTCCGATACCTCGTTATTTTCAACCGGTACTTCAGTCCCTACAAGTACTTTCTTACCAACAAGGTCTTTTGCCTCTACCCAGCCTTCTGTGGTCATTACACGGTGGTCAGGGGTACACTTAATCTCTCGACCATCAGTAAGAGTGACTTTTACTACTTCGCGTTCACCCTTAAACACAACTCCATTTCCCTGTGATACTACTTGACCATTTTTATACGAGATAAGAGGCTGGCGTTGGGATAATTCAATAATCTTTTTGCTGTACCCATCTGGAAGAGTAACCACAGAGTCTCCGACAAGACACATAGCACCGGGCATGAAAGGAAGTTTACCTTTTCGAACACCCATTCCACCATACATGGAATTGGCTGATACCTTTAATGCAAGTTGTTTCATATCACATACCATCGCGTACATTAACATAGATTTTTTCAGTTCTGGATTGTCTACATTCTTTGCACGGTTTTCCTCTGCTTCTCCTTCTTTCTTCGTTGCTTTTCGTTCAGAAATAAGTTTCTTCAAAAGGGTTGGGAGAACACCAGCAGGACTCTTTAAAAAACGATACTTTCGACGAGTGCAAACGATGTTCTTAACTTTAGTAGTACGAACTGTTGTATCGTGTTCACAATTATGAACAACAATGCCATTACAGAGAAAAGAATGAGTATTTTCAACTTCAATGTCGTATGTTTGACACATTCCAATTTCACTCCTATTGACTACTGGAATGCTAACAACAGGACTTTCAATATCATTTGGCTTGACAGCGTATCCATCAAAAAACAAACTCTCTGCATTAACAAGCTTAATGTAATCTTCAGCCAATAAAACTCCATATTTCTTTTGAAAAGATGTCTTACTTCCCATGTATCGAGGTCGTAACATATCAATAACAGCAGACTTTGATGGGAGAGAATAATGTAAATTGTAGATGTGTTCTGAGGTTTTTAGTTCTTCATGAGCTTCGATTACTGCTTGATCCATAGTTTTGTTTCCTCGTGATTTAACTCTATTAACCACTTGTCGTCGTTGACGATCAATATTTTCACGATATCGGTAATATGAAACACCAACCATCAATCTTGCTGATTTATGAGCACAATGTCGAAATCCAATTGCTTCATAGAATTTGATTGTATCTTGGGCTACTACCATTAAACATACTTCAATATTACCAAATTTTACAGACCTTTCGGTAATAGTTGTTTCGATAGAAAATTTAGATAGATACAACTGTAGTTTTCTCATATATTCAACTAGACTTCCCAAATATTCGGAGGTAACTGTTTTAGAAAATCCAATATGACCAAATGATTTAGAACTCTTATTATAACCAAGAGTATGACCATCACCTCCAAAAAGTCCGCCAAGAAATTCTCGAAGAATACACAACGGAGCGTCTTCGAGAAAACTTGGCAATGTATATTGTTGATTCGAACGTTTTCCATGTGTGATACCATCTGTCAAATGAATATTTTTGATAATAATTTGGGGCACATGAACTGTAAAACAGTGTTTTTGTCGATGAGTTAAAATATTCATATTTACAATTGTTTTCAAATCTGAAATAACACTTTGACAATCAATATCACATCCAACATAAATTTTTGTTCGATTAGTTTGTACACTGCCATCTGTAAGAATTAATCCAAGAAGTCGACACATCGCAAGACTCCTTTTCCGTTCTTCAATCGAATTTAGACTGTATGTTTTATCCCCAATAGAAAATGTATATGATTGAATCTCATTATTCAAATCTACTTTTGGAAGTTGTACTCCTGCAATTACTTTGTCGATTCCGATATCAAGATCTTGTGCTTCCTTCCACCCAGCTGTTGTTAAAATACGGTGATCTGGAGTACATTTAAGTTCTGTCCCATCAAACATTGTAATTTTAATACACTTTTTGATTCCTTGATTAAAGAAACCACTTTGAATTCCTGAGATTAATCCATTTTCTCCATATGTAACAACGTTGGTATTTTCTTTTAGAGTTTCAATTGGAACAGATTCATGAATAGTTGTGACAAATTCGCCTTCCACAATGCACCCAGAGTGGTCATGCCAATCAAAAACATGACAATCTTCATCAGGGATTGAAGGATCGGTAACACGTGTAGAATAACAGATATTGTTTGCCATCATTACACTTGGATAAAGACTAGCAAAATCAAATGTTACTACATCATTGTACATTCCTGGCTCTGGTTCAAGAACAATTGCACCAGTGTATGTCTCATCGGCTCCACATGTAAAAGCATCATATTCAACTACAATAGATTTATCAATACATTCGCGATAAACCTGAGAGTAAATTTTTAACTGTTGTCCTTGCGTATATAAATCAACAATACCAACACCAAAAATTGCAGACATCTGACACATTCCTACCCATGTTTTAAGCTTGTCGAAAAGCATTAAGGTGACAACTGAGTCTTTGACACAGTACTTACCTACGAGACTTAGACTTGCTTTGGAAAAAATGCGGTAACATTTGAAAATGCCCTTATGCGTTAAAGGATCCTTTGTTTGTCCAAGAATCTCTGTAGACACACTACCAAGATCATATCGAGAGAACTTAAAGTCACGACGAACAATAGGAAGCATATCAATAAGTAGTCGTCCAGGCGCATCAAGAAATACGAAATGTTGTGAGTTAAATGCTGAACTACTCCACGAAATATCTTTTTCCTTTGCTTGAACACCTTTCAAGTAACCAAATTTAGAAAATTCTGACATCACTCCATTAAGTTTAGCTCGCTGAATAAGGTACATAAAATCCCAGCCGAGAATATTATACCCGCTAATAACTTGAGGATCAATCTGATGAATAAGCTCGCAAAATCCGATTAAAAGATCTGCTTCTGTTGGATAAGTAAAAATATTGACATCATTTCCAATTGAGTGCTGGTCTAGTTCACCAAGTGAGAGAATATACTTATCAATCTTTTCACTGCCATGTCTCATTACGGCAAACGAGATTTGAAACATCTTGTCATTCGGACGGTTCTTCGGCATTGTTGCGACGTTATCAGAATTTGCTTCTCCATCAAATACAAGAATGATTGGACATGCAACTGTTTTCAAAATACTCGAGTCAGTACAAGGGAAGACATTTTCCCAATTCACAAGATATTCATAACAACACGATGAGGTCTTCATTCCAGGATCAAGAATAAGCTTTCCTTTTCCAGAAATCCATCCAGTCATTGGAATCTTCCGATTGCATGTGAATTGAAGAATTTGAGAAGCTGTCTGTTCATGAAACTTAAATCGAACTTGTCGTCCAAGGGATGGAATATAAGTTCCATAGCTCATTTTCTTGATGAACTCAAACATCGAAATCTTGGTTGTAAACGCAAGCAAAAGGTAAGGGTATTTTTTGTAAATGTACTTTTCTTCTTTCGAGTCTTCTTTCGAGTCTTCTTTCGAGTCCTCACATCCAACATAATTTGGGTTACGTACTACATTTGCATCATATAGTTTTTTCATGTTCATAAACCCTTGTTTTACTGGCTGAGCATTAGCTGGAAGTTCAGAGATTTTAGTAAGAATTGCCTTTCGACGCAGGTCTGTCCATTCAATGTTAGAAGGGAGTTCCATGTAAACATAAGGTGTAAAGTTTGTAATTTCAAGGTGCACAGTTTTATTGTCTGGATCGAGAGCGAAGCCGTGAATAGTTCCTTCATCGTCGATATGCCATGAATATACGAATGCAGTAAAGGAGTCCATTTTTATAAGTTTAATTGAATATCCATGGATATTCAATTTTAGTAGTGGTAAGTAGTGGTAAGTAGTGGTAAGTATCAACGTCCTTTAATACATGAAGACGTTCGGTACATACATTTGAAGTGTAAAGAATGAAAAAGGTTCAGAAGAACATTGCAAAAGATCTTGAAGTTGAGCATCAGGGTTAATCATCTTCTTATTAACAGTAAGGTTATTTGCCTTAATATAATTACAAAGTACTTTAGTAATGTCTACTCGAGTTTTTAATTCCTGAGGATCCCATCCGGCAAATAATGCCATTTTTCTCTTAACTTGGGTAGGTGAAAGGAAAGAACCTTCACTTGGCTCCTTGTACACAATTTCAAATAATCCAGACTCCTCTCCTTCTTCGAGTTCCTCTTCGAGTTCCTCTACAAATTCCTCTACTAATAGTAACACTTTTTGGATAGTTTTAAGCTTTTTAGAAACTAGTTCTGATTCTGACTCCGACTGATGCTGTAACTGATACAACTGTTTATGGAGTTCTGGAATAAGGTATGTAATATCCATACCATGAAATTTTTGAAAACTAAACAAACTTACTTCATTATCAGTTAATTTTAAAGATATCTTACGGTTAATAGAGATAATATACATTTTAACAACGGTAACAAGTGAAATAAACTTCAATTTAAAGTGTTTTAATAAACTTCCGAGGAAGTTTAATATTCTTTTTCCACCTTCCCACCGCTTCATTACCCTACTGAATCTTCGATGTCATCTTCTGAGTCGTACTCTGAATCGTACTTACAATCATATTCTGGAGAGTAATCGTACTCGTCTTCTGACTCGCATGGTTCAGTAGTCGAATTGCCATCATGAAGCTCAGAGGATCCTGGCTGGTCTTCCATTCCTGGCTGGTCTTCCATTCCTGGCTGGTCGTCACCCTTTTCTTCTCCGTCCGAAATGTCATCTGAAATGTACACAACATCGTCCGAAATGTCATCTGAAATGTACACAACATCATCGTCAACTCTCTTGACCTCGTAAACTTCATGTGATTCTGACTGCACTTCACAAGTTGAATCTGCATCGGACTCGTCATTGTCAGACTCGTCATCGTCAGACTCGTCATCGTCATCAGTCGGATCGACGTCGGGATCTACGTCAGTTGGGTCTACGTCAGGGTCGTATTCACATCCAGATTGACGAATGAGGCGGTCAACATCTTCAATCCTGATTGAACCATTGTACAAAAACGGAATCCCATTGCACAGTTTGGTGTAAAAAGCCAGCATTGTGTGGTACTCGACACTTTTCTTTCGATCGTTGTCAAAAAAGGTACACACAGTGCCATTCTTTTCTACTGCAAACCACCAGTTGGGATCTTCTGAAGGATGCTCAATCGGAATCTTACGACAAAGGAGATCAGCGTGCATCTTGATAAGCTTCTTTCGACAAAGAGGAATGACTTCACGGACATGCTTTCCATGAAAAACAAGAAAGTTGTACACGTTCCATCCAGGAAGATAGAAAAAGTTTTGCTCGCCGCAGTAAACAGTGTGACCCATTTCTGAGAGAGGAAAGAGAGTTTGAGAGGAAAGAGAGTTTGAGAGGAAAGAGAGTTTGAGAGGAAAGAGAGTTTGAGAGGAAAGAGAGTTTGAGAGGAAAGAGAGTTTGAGAGGAAAGAGAGTTTGAGAGGAAAGAGAGTTTGAGGAGTAACTTTCTTCACAAATTTATCCGAAAAATTCAATTTTCGGAAAAGGGTTGGAATAAATACCCGAAGGTATTTATTTATTCTTTTTGAAATGGGACGCTAACTCAGAGTTGCTATTCAAAATCACTAGACTCAGAATTGCTGAACTCAAAGTCAGAGTCAACGTAATCGTCATCAAAAGTATTGTCAGCCAAGTTTTGATTGATGTGATTTTCAATTTGATAGTATTTTTCTTCCAAATTCGGGCACTCAGCGATGTCAATTGACATCAAAGACGGGCAATTTTTGATAATGACATCCGCAATCTTGGAACTCAAACCTTCACATCCAAAAAGAATGAGTTTTGTCATGTCTGGGTTTTGCTTCAAAAGGCTTCCGAGACAGTTAGAGGTAATTTGATCACAGCTGGCAATGCCAAGATATGACAACTTCGTGCAAATCTTGGCAAGATGCCTGATTGACTCGTCTGTGATGTCATCACCATCAACATCACCACCACAAAAATTCAAACTCAAGTGGGTCAGATCGCTATAGGGAAGCTTTGAAATCGACGCATCGGTGATGGAACAATGAGAAAGGTACAGCTTTGTGACATTCGGACAATTCTCAAACAGGGTTAGCAGAGACTTATCAGTGATGTTAGTTTCAGCAAGAAGCACCTTCTTTACATTCTTGCACAATCGGAAAAGAGGGATTACCGAAGCATCGGTCACACGTGAGCATCGAATAGAGATTGTTTCAATGAAAAGCGGATCCTTCAACTCTGCTGTAAGCTCAAAAAGCTTATCATCATCGATCGGAGATTCACTACCAAACAACTTTGAAGCGCCTGTGGTGAACATTTTGGAGAAGGGAAAGAAAAGAGAGAAGGGAAAGAAAAGAGAGAAGGGAAAGAAAAGAGAGAAGGGAAAGAAAAGAGAGAAGGGAAAGAAAAGAGAGAAGGGAAAGAAAAGAGAGAAGGGAAGGAGAGGTTACCTTTCCCTTAAATTCCTTCGGAAAATTTCAATTTTTTTTCAGAAGCAGGAAAACAGGATATAGCAAGATATAGCAAGATATAGCAGGATATAGAAGGGATTTAATAAATATCCATGGATATTTATTAACACTCAAAGTTAACAGGGTTCAAAGTTAACAGGGTTCAAAGTTAGAGTTTTTTTTCGACTAAATTAATATGTCTCTCAATTTGACGGTAATGATCTATTAATTTTGGACATTCATTGATGTTAATCGACATCAACTGTGGACAGTTTTCAATGATGATATTAACAATTAAAACATTTAGACCTTCACATCCATAAAGAAAGAGATGTTTTATCTCCGGGTTTTGCTTTAAAAGGCTTCCGAGACACTTAGACGTAACTGTACCACAATTGGCAATACCGAAATATGACAACTTTCTGCAAATTTTAGCAAGATTTCGGATTGATACATTTGTAATTTCACAATTATTCAAATTTAAATAAACCAATTTGCGATAAGGAAGATTCGAAATCGACTCATCGGTGATGTAAGGACATCCGTCACAGTCTAGCTTTGTGACATTCGGACAATTCTCAAAAAGGGTTAGTAGAGACTGATCACTAATTAGCGTTTCAGAAAGAAGCACTTTCTTTACATTTGTACACAATCGGAAAAGAGGGATCACCGAAGCATCGGTCACAGTTGAGTATCGAAGAGAAATTGTTTCCACTGAAAGTGGTTTCTTTAACTTTGTCATAAGCTTAAAAAGCTTATCATCATCGATCGGAGATCACTACCAAACCGCGTACTCATTTTTAAGAAGAAGAGTAAAAAAATAAAACAGTTAACTTAAAACTTCGAAAAGTTTAAGTTATTATTCTTTCATCACCCCTTCCTTTACTATCAAAACTCCACTTCTCCCTTAGCAACTGCCATTGGTACGCTAGAGTAAGAAAAACGAAGACCTCCGATTGCCAATTGAACGATTGCCATCACTGCCATGTCGACACCTTGATGAACACATTCCTTGTTGTAGACAACAACAGCAATTCCGTATCCCCACCATCCGATCCAGAAAAATGTCTCAAGAGCAAAGAGGATGGGGAGAGAAATCAAGAACGGCTTCATCCCCTTAACCATGCTGACAAACAAAAGAACCACCAGATGAAATCCCGAAACAGCAAAGCTCGTCAATGCAGTAACCTTCAACCAGGTACTCAGAGATACATCTCCGCGATCACTCTGGCATGGGTGATCCTCGTCTTGAAATCCGTAAAAGACAGTTGGAATTGCCAAACCATACACAAACAGAGATGCACAGAAAAACTGCACAAGCAACATTTGAGGACTAACAGACATTTTTGTTGTAGAAAAGAGAGAAGAAAAGGGAAAGAGAGAAGAAAAGAGAGAAGAAAAGGGAAAGAGAGAAGAAAAGAGAGAAGAAAAGGGAAAGAGAGAAGAAAAGAGAGAAGAAAAGGGAAAAGAGAAGAAAAGGGAAAAGAGAAGAAGGTAAATTTTGTTACTTTGTGTTAGAAAAAAATCATTTTTTTCTAAACCCTTTTAACATTACCTTCGTAGATGTTCTTTTTCTTCAGCCATTTCATCCCTCCCGAACTTTCCGTCTTTTCTGTCTTTTCTGTAACTTTCGTACAAACTCAGACAATAGAGGCACAATACATACGTGATATATGCGAAAATAGACCACGGACTAAATATAGAAATTTTAACCATACAGATTAAAGTAAAAATAGTAAGAGAGAAAACGATTAGAAAATCATGTGAATAGAAGTTTGAAGGATGAAGGTTAGACATTTATTTTCTTAATAAATGAAGGGTTGTAGATTCATTTTTACAAGGGTTATTCACTCTGTTGTTATTTTAATAACTTCATCCGATAAATACTCAATTTCGTCTAAATTTCCGTCAATTATTGTTATCTTACTGTAACCTAAATCTTTTGGTGTATAGTTCCGGTTATGAAAATCATAATGTGGTCCGAGATATTCTAAAAATACACTTGTAATATCATTGCCAGATTGATCATAAACATTTAATGATACTCTGTCTTTAATAACATCTTTGAGATGAATCCTATACTTTTTCCCTTTATGAAAATATTCTATTTCAAAAACATCACGTGCAACATAGCATGAAGTTTTAACTTTTCGAACATATTCATCATAAATTCCATCCCATTGAATTTTCGCTACAGTTTGAATAGTTTTATACCAGGAACTTAAGAATCCAGGCGAATGTTCTTGAATAACTTTATGAATTTGAGATATCTTTTTTGATTTTTCGTTAATACGAGCACAGATATAACCTAAAGAAAATATAACTATATATCCCCACATTTATGGTGAAAATTGAATCCTTTAACTCATAAACTAATAACGTGTAAATGGCATATCACTCTTCTCACTCTTCTCACTCTTCTCACTCGTATGAAGGCATCAAAGGAGTAGAAGCCTTTGATAGGATTCATCAAGCTATTGATGCATATTGTCTATATGAACGGGAAAATCTTCTTGATAATATTTTTTCAGAATTCAGTGATCAGTGCAAAGATCTAAAATCTGTTCGAATTTTAGAAGATATTATTGGTTACTATCGACAACGTAGCCCTGCTACTACTCCCGGGGGTTATAGCCAACCAATTACAAGAAAAAGTGGTAAGGTTACGACGAGTGCTACGACGAGTACTTCGACAACCGAAAGTAAAAATACATTCACTAATTCCACTTTGTCTTCTATCCCTACTTCTACCGCTTCTCCTGTAATTTCTTATAGTCTTCCCAGTCTTCCCAGTCTTCCCAGTCTTCCCAGTCTTCCCAGTCTTCCCAGTCTTCCCAGTCCAACTTCGACCTTTCCTCATACTTTTCCTTCACCTTCACCTTCACATGTAATGTCCCCAGCTTCTTTTTCTTCCCCTGCCTCCCCTGTGTGTACTTCTATTATTAAATCAGGAGCGCGGAAAGGTAATATTTGTGGCAGTAAAGTGTATGCCGATGGGTTTTGTAAGAGGCATCAGGTTAAGGGTTGTACTTCCGGTGTTACCTCTATTACCTCAGCTACTGCTACTTCTAGTGAGGAAAAGTGCCCTGCCCTGCTTAAAGCAGGAGTACGAAAAGGGCAAATTTGCGGTGCATGTGTTGCAAATGGAGAAACGTACTGCGGTAAACATAAAGTAGTGAAATGTATTTTCAAACTTGAAAATGGGGATTGTTGCGGACGAAGTATTTCTTTACAATCACCTTCCGAAACTCATTGTCGAATTCATGTTAAGAATGAGTTAAGTTTAGACACAAAGAAATTTGTGACATCTCTTAATCGTTTTGGTAACATGGAACACAAATACTCTGGATTAGTGTTTGAAAATAAAAAGGTGGTCGGAGCACAACATCCAAGTGGAACAATTATTACAAATCTTAATGATGATGATTTAGAATGTGCTATTATTTATGGTTTACCAATTGAAACATGTTTCATAACTCAGATGACAGATTATTTAAACAGAAGGAAACGTAAAGAAAGTATTATTTCTAAACAAAATGAATCACAGTAACAATGTTACCGATATAAGTAATGTGAGTTTATCCTGGAAAAATCGTTTACAGGAGTTATGCCACGCACGAACCTGGAATTCACCCGTCTATACAACACGTCGTACTAATGACAGAATGTGGGTATCAACTGTCTCAGTTAATAATATATCTGTTACTGGAGACTCCTTCCAAAGAAAGGTTGACAGTGAAAAATCTGCAGCGTATAAACTATTTAACATTTTGAACAGTGTAGAAGAAGATTCTATACAATCTAGTGATCAAGGTGCTGAAGAAGTATACTATATTGACGATTTACCAGAGTTGTACGACTTAATTTCTAGATTTGGGTCAGATATAAGCAATTCTATTGGTGCTAGTTTAAGAGTTCCTTCTCAGTCGATTCCCTCTCAGTCGATTCCCTCTCAGTCGATTCCCTCTCAGTCGATTCCCTCTCAGTCGATTCCCTCTCAGTCGATTCCCTCTCAGTCGATTCCCTCTCAGTCGATTCCTAGATTTGATACTGTCCTTCAAAGAGAACGTACTTTTTCCACAAATATCTTCGATGAAAGCTTTCTTAATCATTTGACTCTATTAGTTAGAGGTAAAAACATTGAGATTTCCAATGATCCAGAATATAAATCTGATGATGCACCAGTTGTAATTTATCTTCTAGACGATCTTGAGTCGATTACATCGAATTTTGTTAGCATGAATTCAGTAAAGGTTAATATCCCGTTGTTGTCTCATCGTATATCTTTTCAAGCAATGATTTTACTTTCTGTTTGTATGGAGCTTGGTGCAGATTCTTGTACAATTGTTGGAATTCCTGCAGGACAAGTTAATCGTGTTATTTTGACATAGGGACAAAGTACTTAGATTCACACTTATTCGTAAATATAATAACCAAGGTTATTATATACTTCTACATTCTAACGCATAGCTCCTTTATCTGTTCTTTCAATTAACCCTTTACTGTCTAGCCATTCTCGAATAGCGGTACAAAGTCCTTTGGCTCCATCTTTAGTCAACCTAAAAAGACGGCGACGTTCACTTTCAGCCATTTTAGATATACCACCTTCAACATCAATATCTTTATTGTTGGATAAAATTTTATTAATATCTTCGATAGTTTTACTCTTATCTGCACCGTTATTTGCATCTAATCCAAATGAATATGCAATACTGGCTAGTTTACCTATAGTCAATGTACCAATACCACATTTTTCTCCACGGATATTCTTACGCTTATCAGTACCTGCTACTTGTTTAGCCTTTCCTACATTCCTAATCCAGAAACCATGTTTCCATCCATCTTTACCTTGGAGAAGGTTATCATTCACTATACCATAATATCCATAAGGATTATTTTCCAAATCTCCGACAACTTGTTTCTTACTCTTTTCGATACTATTTTGAATTTCTTCATCATCACTACAATCGCGCCATAATCCAGTAACAGGATCTTTACAGTTAATCGAACCTTCAATTAGTGTTGTTGCTATAGTTCCATTTTCAAGAGTAAAAATATTAGCTTTATTTAAATCAAGTAACCACTTTCGAAAATCTTTACCTTCATCTATCTTAAATTCTTCATTGTTTACGTATAAATCTGTATCTATCACAATCTGAAGAAACAAGTTCTTAACTTCTGGTGTTAATCTGTTCCAGTATAATAATACTTCTTGATAGTTTCTCTGACGAGATGCTTGATAGATAAAATCAATAAAATCGCTACTCTTTTCTATTTGAATTTGACGAGTATACTCATCAAATGGTACAGAAGATTTAATTGCTGGATGGGATGTATAATAAGAGGCTAATGAACTTGATGGTTTTTCCATTGAATCTACGATAAAATATATATCATTATTTTCTCGTAGATAGCTCTTAAATCCAAATTTATTGTACAGAGGTATAGACTGATCGATAATCGTTTTAAGAGCTTTTATTACGACAAAATTTTCATAAGCGCTACAAAGCTTATAAATTTCTGTTAAAGTTAGTGAAAATTCTGTCTTGTAAACATTCTTGATTTGTTGAATGATCAAAGCAATCTCATCTTCGGAGTAATAATTATTAAACGAAGAATGATCAATTGATTCAACTGGAATATCAAAATTTTCGATACCTTCACACTTATAAGAACAAGTAAGATATTCACATTCACGTGAACCATCTACACCTTGCATATTAATAAGTCGGTTATTTCCACAATCATATGAAATTTGTTTCAGAAACCTCTCTCCTCGTTTAATACGGAGATCTTTATCTTCTGAAAGCTTGTACATAATAATATCAATACTTTCTTGTGGATTTTCCACTGGAACACTTGCATAATGATGAATATTGACAATAAACTCTTTACCTTCAGCTTTGTAAATTTTCTCTATCTCTTCATGGGAGCGATAACGAATACCACGACCAATCGCTTGATCTGTTGGAGAATAATTCCAATAAGGAGTATGAATTCCAATATCCTCAACATTATAAAAAGAAAGACCTTCACCGGCTGTACGACTTCCCAAAATAACTTGAATGTATTCACCCCTTGCATTTTTAGGATCGTTTACAGTACGTTGGACATCTGCAATAATGTTGCCTTCATCTAATGTCTCATTTGTAAGAAGTACATACCTCTTTCCAGGAGTATCTTCAACACCTTTTACACTTCGTCGATAACCAAAAAGTTCAAGAATACGGGCAAAAATAATTAGACCACTACCTTCAACGAAAGCGTTGTATATAAAAGTATTACCTCCTTTACGATTTGTCTGATCAATAATATTTTCGATTGTTTTAGCGTACTTCTTTGAAAACACGCTAAGTTTTTTCAAAGCTGTTTGATCGCTATCTTCAGGAAGTCGAATAGCATTACGAAGCTCATCGGATAAACGTGGAATGTCAAATGAACGAGTCCCACGAGGAGCATGAGATTTCCTTCCTGCAAGTAATAAAGCTTCAGATACTTTAGTCACTGGAATAGTGTATTTTTCAAAACCTTCCTTCCCGTAGCTACCATCTGGAAAAACAAAATTAATTGCTTGTTGAGAAGCGCTATATACACCTCCTTCTTTAGCTCTAGACTCACCAGTATCACTTGCATATGCACGTCGATATGACGTTGCTTGGAATGGAGACATTTCACAGATATCTAACTTAAATATCTTCAAACCCTCAATGAATTTTCCAACAAATCTTCGATTTACAGTCGATGGAGTTGTACGTAATGTTGAGATTAATCCTTTGAGGTAATTCTTCAAATCATCTTCATGTGCAATCTCAATCCCATCATTTGTATATCTTTGATCAAACCCATCTCCACTTGGTAATTGTTTATCAAGCGGGAGAATAAGGTTAGCTAAATCAGCAATTTCATTCCACCTATCTTTCATCGGTGTTGCAGACATTAATAAAATTTTACAATTTTCAACGCTATGAAAGAAAAGATGAAATGCGGAGTTCACACGTGATGTTGATGCCTTTTTATCAGGTTGAATACGGAGATTATGAGCTTCGTCAACAATGATTACCCTATTTGAATATTCTTCACGAAGTCGTTGAGCTGTTGAACCGCCAGCTTTTGAATCTTTTTCAACACCATTTGCAAAAGCGTCAAATGTAATAAACGAATAGACTTTTTTTATTTTACTTTTAATTGCTCGGTGAAGTTCTACTTTAGTTAATTCTCTGTATTTGTCGGGGTAATATTTTTCTCCGGTAATATTTAGAATTTCAGTGATAAAACTTTCAATAAATTTTCGACTTGGAACTGCGATAACTGCTCCAACAAAACCGTTTTTAAGATTATTTTCAACTGTGAGAATAGCTAAAGCTGTTTTACCCAAACCCATAGAATGAATGATGATCTGATTATCGTACAACGTATGATATGAAGCATATCGTCCAGCATACAACTGTTGAGGTTGTGCATGAAAGTTACCGTCAATAATACGAGGTTTTCTTAAATCTGGAACTAACTGGTTAAATTCCTTTTTCTGATAAACTCCTCCATAAAAACCTTTGGGAAATAATTCGAATAAATTGTCGTCACGTGTTTCTATAGAAGGATATGCTGGTAAAAAATTGTTTATACTTGTAATACTTGCATTTACAGGTTCCATCTTTGAGAGATTAGAGAAAATTTTATGGTAATAAAAATAAACTACTTATTGAAAAAGATGGCACTTTCAGGCGATCACGTTCAACAAATTTTACTTGATAGCACATATCGTAATCGAAAAACGTTTCCTTTTCCCACAGAATTTGAGTCTACAGTTAAACCAGATAATTCTCCATATCCCAATGATCCAGTAGCTCTTGGGTATATCATTCATAAAGATACAGTAGGATTATCAGGGTATGACAATACAACAAGTCCAAATCGCATTCATCTCACGACAGGAATATCTGATTACGATAATAAAATTTTAGGAAAATATATTGAAATTGCGGATCCAACCACATTTCTATTGAAAGGAGTTTCAATAGTTGCAGGATTTTCAAATGATAACCCACATTCGTATATCTATACGTATAAACCTATACAAGGAGTAGTCGCTGGAGATATTGTTTTTATTCGACAGATTTCCTCAACGCCATTACTTCGAATTAATCCTTCTTCAGCTGTACTTGCTGGAGCAACTTCATTCCAATTTGCAGGCGGTTCTAAGAAAGAAAATGCATACAGAGGAATGTATATCAGAAAGGTAAATGGAACTCTTGGTATTGATCATCGAATTTCATCATATGATGTTTCAACTTCTCCTCCTACAATTACAGTTGTTCCAGCAATCGAGGCTGGAGGTTATGCCACAACAGATTTTATTGAGGTTTACAATACTCAAGATAACGAATGTGGGTTATCAACAATCGGATCTATCGCAAATCGAGGAATACCTGTTAATCATGAAATACGATTAGAGTGGCTTCGAGTACCTAGGCATCCATTGTACGTTAACAATTTAACAGACAGTGTTGCAAGTCTTCCTATCAATGTTAATAGCTTTTCGTATCTCATTGTTGAGTTTAAAAATAAATCTCACGGTTCTTCTGGAGTTATACAAAGTAATAATAAATCAATCAAAAAAGCACAGTTTCTTGTACCTATAGAAGATTTAAGTACAGGTGTTGGTAAATTTTATACACTACGATCACAGTCAAGTATTGTTATTAATTATAACCCAAATGACACTATATATTTTAGTATTAAAACACCATCTGGGTTACCTATTTGCTTCGATCCGGAAGATGAAGATCCAAATTCTTTAATGCTTCCAAACCCTGACATGCAAGTATCAGCCTTATTTTCAATTCGACGACTATTAATGTAATGTAATTAATATCCCTTTGGATATTAATATTTGATATCCCGAAGGATAGTATTCTTTAATCGTCAAAGTCATAATCCATCGACTCAGGAGTTCCAACAGAATCAGGAGTGTTGTTTCCACTTCCACTACCAACAGAGTTAATTGGCGAAAGTTCATACCTATCTTCGCTATCAGCGTCAGCACCAAGTGATACAAGTGAGGTAAAAGAGGTGTCAATCTTCAATTGATGAGTCTTCCTGAAGCTTTGTAGAGAAGACTCGTGTACCTTCTCTTCTTCAAGAGTAGACATGTCTACTCCGTTTTCGAAACATTCCATTTCAAATTCGGCATTCAATGCTTCAATGCTTGTTCCAAGATGAATACCAAGCCCGCCGTCCATTCGATGTTGCTTTGCAGGAGAAATTCCATCACCACCGTAGAAAAACTGAACAACACGACCTTTAGTAGTTCGAATCGTTCCATCATATTCAATCTTCAGGTTTTTCATAAACTCTGAGATTCGACGTTGAAAGTATCCTACCTTACCAGTTGTCGTTGAAGTATTAGTAGTACCTTCTCGACTACCACTTGCATGCGACCAGAATTCTTGAGGATTCAACCCGCAGAAAAAAGAGTGCCTAACAAATCCTCGAGATTCATACTTTTGTTCCAATGTCCATGTCTCGGGATCATAGTGAGGAAGAGTGCGATTTCCTTCGAGGCATGTTTCTTCCATGCGTTCACCGCCAACAGATTGTTGACCAAGAGCAGCAATAATTTGTGTCGTGTTGTTCAAAGAACCCTTTGAACCTGACAAAATTAGCGGAAGAAAACGGTTACTAGCAGGAATTGACTCCTTTGCCAAACGTTGACCCATATCGCGTGCAGCATTGAGAGCTGAGGTTACCTTCATTTCTGCAATACGCGGATTCTTCTGAGTTGTTTCGGCAATTTGAGCACGAAAGTAACACTTTTCCATGTGTTCAGCCGCAGTCGGAATCATGCCTGTACGAGGGTCATAAGTTGTCGGGATACAATCTTGCACTCCTACACTTACACCTTCATCTCGAATCCAATTGTTTACAGTATATTGAATTTTGGTTAAGAAGTCGATTCCATGTACACCATTCAAATAATGATGTACAGCACCAGCTTTCGGTCCAATTGAAGACTTATCAAGCGAACCTTCGATAATCACGCCGTTTCGAATCTTGAGATATGGTTCACTTGGATAAGCCTTGTTGTGGAGAATGTAATTGAACGTTGGAGGGAAACACATCGAAAGAATTCCACGACCAGTAAAAAGGTAAGGATGATACCCATGCTGTTGTGACTGATCTGGGAAAATTTCAGTGTAAATGCGAGAGATCTGATTGAATCGATCAATATCGAGTTGTGCTGATGTGCAGATGTCAAAAAATCGTTCGCGCTTAATCTTAACCCAACCTTGAGTCATGAGATACGAGCCTACAAGACAATCTTGCACAACTCCCATGATAGGGCGAGAAGATTGTCCACTAACAATGTTTTTACCAGCGGAAAGTAACTCTTGGTATTCAGCCTTTGCCTCAATTGTTTGAGGAAAGTGCAAATTTGTCTCATCACCGTCGTAGTCCATGTTCATCGGGGTCGTAAAATTCAGCGGAGTACGAATCGTTCGTCCAAACGGCATGATTTTTGCTCGACCACCAATCAAACTTCCGACATGAAGACTTGGCTGGCGGTTAATTACAATCCAATCACCATTTTGAATATGACGATGAACCTTATCTCCAATCTGAAGCTTGTATTCTCGAGGTCGTCCAACTTCAGCAATAACCTCTTCACCGGAGTTCCGAACAATGCGATCGCCATCTCGCAATTGAGAGATGTCAGAAATCTTTACCTCGATCTCCTTTTCTTCATCCCCCTCATGACCATCGTGACACAACTTCGATCTCTGCGCACGGTAAACCTTATCACCAAAGAACAAAGGAGTTGTACGCGTCATTTGAACCAATCGCATGATGGTTGTACTCTTTTCACCCATGGTATCAGTTCGAATGATGTACTCAACCTGTTTAGTGTTGACAAGTCTTTGAAGGCGATCAAGGTTATAACGACAAACCACTTCTGGGATGGTAACAACTGTACTTACACACAACGGTACTCCAATTTCATCTGCTTTGAGAGTTGGATCTCCACCAACTACTGTACGTGCGCTGTAGTTTGTACGCTTTGCCATTAGATTACCTCGGAAAAGACCACCCTTTCCTGCCATTCGCTCTTTGATACCTTTCTTTGGGCGTCCGTTGGGTTGTTTAACACGTCCCTTACTGTTGTCGAAAAGTACAGATAGATAAAACGCAAGACTTCGAACCTCTTTAGCTCGATCTTCATCTGTCAGAGCCAAAGGAATTGCCGCATTTTTCTTACAAATGTTTCGATAGATACTCGTCAAATCATCTTCACACTTATCACCATTAGTGATAACATAAGGACGAGAGCATGTCGGCAAGACAGGAATGATGCTCAGGATCAAATTCACCGGACGCATTCGATGAGGGTTAAAACCGAAAAGGAAAATATCTTCATCGATAATTCCTTTGAAGACACGTTCAATCTCAGGAACAGAAACTTCAATACTGTTTTCCTTACTCTTTTTCTCAGCCAAAAGTTTGTAAAACATCATTACCTTCGGATCTACTCGCGGATTGTTAACGTAAAACTTTGGGATTTGCGAACCACAATTCCAACAAATTTCAACCTTGTTGACTGCTTCAACGATTGCGTTGTAGCGTTTCATACCCTTTAAGTTTGAAAGGTTCAAAAGATTAAGTTTATCGGAAGAAAACGCCAAACGTGAACACTTGAAACAAAAGCACTTCAAAAAATTCAGTACCATCTTCAGACTGTACGGAAGAGGATGGATAATGTGCTCATTTAGAACGATGTGACCGAAATGACCGGGACATTCGACCATCGTCTTGGAGCAGGTAGGGCAAATGATATCATCTTCAATTGGTCCCATGCGAGGGTCATGCAAAGTATTTGTCAAGTCATTTGCCTTCTTTGCCTTTTCATGCTTGATTTCACACACTGAAAGGTTAAGAACATCAGCGGCAGAAAGAATGCCGAAGTCGATACCGTAGAGAGCCATATTTAATTAATTTTTTAATTAAATGTCTTTTTGTTTTCAATTTTTGCAAGTTTATTCTGGAAAGTTAAAAGTACATTTTGGAAAAAGAAATACACTTATTTTTGAAAATATCTTCTCTTTAAAAATACACACAGATAGCAAATGTCAAATAAAATAAATGAAAAGGATGTCGATGACATGGACATCGATGAATATCTTCTTTATTTACGACATAAATTAGAAAACGATATTCCATCTGATGATACTTTAATAGACATTTTAGAAAGGTTGACAAAACAATTCCATTATGACTTAGGAGATAATGTGCCAGATTTTGATGACGATATTTCGGTAACAAAATTTCATGAATTTCTTCTCGACTTAATTGAAGTAGTTGAAGAAGAATATAACCCGGATAACGAATCTGAGGAAGAGGAGTCTGATGATGAAGAATATCTTGATGAAGTAGATGAAGTAGACGATTATGAAGTAGAGGATATAGAAGATGAAGAAATTCTTAATGCTGATACTGATAAATTGCTAATTATGTATAACGCCTGGATTTCAAAGGGAGTAAAACCAGTAGCTAAACCTGGGAAAGTCAAAGATAACGAAAGATTTATGGAATGGATGATTAGCCGTAAATCTCAAAACTCAATTGAAGAGGTGTGTTCTCTTCGTGACTTTGCAAACCCTAAAGGCTGTAAAGATGGTTATGTTTGTGATATCGGAGCAAATAAATGCATTAAGAAAGTAAGCGGGCAACTTGTTGAAGTTTATGAAAATATTGAACTAGTAGGAACTCAAGCAGAGCTTAAAGCATGGAAACAGGATTTAGCTAAATATAAACAATCCCTAATTGTTCGCAAAGATGGGAATAACGACATTATTATTCCTCCGTGCAATGTATTAGTTGATGGAAAAGAGTATAAGGGTTGTGGTAAAGATGAGTATTGCAATCTTGATACTGCTAAATGTGTATCACGTAAAGATTCTGGATCTGCTGAAGCAACAGTGAATGGACACAAAATTTTTGGAACAGCCGAAGCCGTTCGAAATTTTGTTGAAAGAGTTCGTGAACGTGCTAAAACAAATGGAGTAAATGCAAATATTATTTACAATGAACAAAGTACTCAAATGTTCACATTAGAAGAACTTAAACGTAAAAATAAAAACGAATTAAAAGATTTGGCTAAAAGTGCGGGCGTTTATATTAAGAGCACGGCTTTAAAAGATCAAATAATTGAAGCTTTAGTGAACCATGCACCGTCCCCTGCTCCCTCTCCTGCTCCTGTGTCGTCCCCTGCTCCCTCTCCTGCTCCTGTGTCGTCCCCTGCTCCCTCTCCTGTCACAGTTCCAAAGATTTCTAACTTTAACAGAGGTTCTCCGTATACCAAGGAAGAACTAGCCAGTATGACTGTAAAAGTGTTGAAGGATCTTGCATCTGCAGCTGGAATTACAGTATCCTATAAGTTGAATAAAAGTGGAATTGTGGACCATCTATTGTCGGAAGGTCTTCGAAAGGAAGGCGGAGAAAGTGATGATGTTATTTCTTCCCCTGTGAGTGTAGCATCACCTGTGAGTGTAGCATCACCTGTCCGTGTAGCATCACCAAGAACTGTTGCTTATACCGAGAAAGAGCTATCTAGTATGACTATCAAGGTCTTAAAAGAGCTTGCGTCCTCTGCAGTACCCGCAATTACCGTCCCTTCTAAATATAAGAAAGACGAAATCGTTACGTACTTAATCTCACAGGGATTATCCAAAGTCCGTGTAGCATCGCCTGTCCGTGTAGCGTCCCCTGTTGCAGTCCGTGTAGCGTCCCCTGTTGCAGTCCGTGTAGCGTCCCCTGTTGCAGTCCGTGTAGCGTCCCCTGTTGCGTCACCAAGAACTGTTGCTTATACCGAGAAAGAGCTATCTAGTATGACTATCAAGGTCTTGAAGGAGCTTGCGTCCTCTGCAGTACCCGCAATTCACATCCCCTCTAAATACAAGAAAGACGAAATCGTTGCGTACTTAATCTCACAGGGATTATCCAAAGCCCGTGTAGCATCCCCTGTCCGTGTAGCATCCCCTGTCCGTGTAGCATCCCCTGTTGCAGTCCGTGTAGCGTCCCCTGTCCGTGTAGCGTCCCCTGTCCGTGTAGCATCCCCAGTCCGTGTTGCGTATACCGAGAAAGAGCTATCTAGTATGACTATCAAGGTCTTGAAGGAGCTTGCATCCTCTGCAGTACCCGCAATTACCGTCCCTTCTAAATACAAGAAAGACGAAATCGTTGCGTACTTAATCTCACAGGGGTTATCCAAAGTCCGCGTAGCGTCCCCTGTTGCAGTCCGTGCAGTATCCCCGAAACGCATTGTTTCACCTGTTGCAGTCCGTGCAGTATCCCCGAAACGCATTGTTTCACCTGTTGCAGTCCGTGCAGTATCCCCGAAACGTAGTGTTTCACCTGTTGCAGTCCGTGTAGCACCAAGTGTTTCCAAGAAACCAGTAATTATCAAACCTGTTCCAGTCGAAGAGGAAGAAGAAAAGGAAAGTAAACCGGATAAACCAACTATTGCATCGATTAAAAAGCTGTACAATGGTACCGATGATAACAAAATTTCAGCTCTTCGTGCCCGTATAGAAAGGTGCGCAGGTTTATTAGCATAATAAATCTTTACAAAGATTTATTATTAATATATACAAATGTCTCGACTTCTTAACTTTACTCCATCTCCAAAAGATCAGAGAGATCATACGTTCTCTATATCATCTACATTATTAGCATCTTCATCAAATAATGCCAGTACAAGCACTACTGCTAGCTCTATCGACTTGTCAACAGAGTTTACTTCTGTTAAAGATCAAGGCGATATAGGTTCTTGTACAGCATATGCTGGTATAGCTCTTTTTGAATATAATTGTAAAAAGTTCACTAAAAGTAATTTAAATGATATATTTAGTGAACGATTTACATATTATACTACACGAGCTGGTATAGCAAAATGGGATCCAAAAAATGACAGCGGAGCGTACTTAAGAGACACACTTAAATCTCTTAATCATTTTGGATCTTGTTTAGAGACAACATTCCCATATTTAACAACAACAAGTACAGGTAGTGTATGCAATTTTGCAGAAGAACCTTCTAAAGAAGCATATCAAGAAGCTCTTAAATATCAAGCACTAACCTACGCTAATATTCCTACCGGAACTACATTATCGTCTCGTCAAACAGCGCTAAATACATTAAAAGGATGCCTCCAAAAAGGCATACCATTTATTGGTGGTTTTACATGTTATTCAAATCTTTATGAAGAAAAAGGAGGAGTTATCCCTGTTCCAAAAACAGGAGACAGTATAATTGGAGGACATGCTGTTTGTTTTGTTGGTTACGACGATACTAAGCAACTATTTAAGTTTAAAAACTCGTGGAGTCATTTATGGGGAGAGAATGGATATGGTTATCTTCCATATCATTATTTGTTAACTGGTAATTTAACAGACTTGTGGGTAATTTATACTCAAGAAAACAATGATATTTCTATTGGTGTACCTCAAACAACTAAAAATATTTTAGAACAAGCAATAGCCAATGGACTTATTGAAATAAGTCAAAACCGGGTTCCAGTAGTTCCTGATAGTTTAACTGAAAGTACGAAATCATCATTACGGAGTTTCTTTAATCGAATTATCCTAATGAAAAGACAAGTCAAGTAGAGTAGAGGAGTCACTAAATTGTAGCACTTTTTACTGTTCCATCGCTTAAGCATGCTAGTTTTGCATATTGATCAGCAATTTCGTTATATAAAACTCCTGTATGAGCCGGTACATATTGATAATGTACTACTCGATTTTTCATTAATGTACGAATTTGTTCAATCATATCAAAATTCTTTTTAGCGGTATAACCATTTGAAAGAATATTAATTGAATATTGAGAGTCAGTATGAATAACAATATTTCCTGTTGTATTTTGAAGCGCAAGAATAATACCAAGTAACTCTCCTCGGTTGTTACTTTGTTCTTCATCTTTGTGTACCTTTGCGTAGAACACAGATTTAGTTTCTACCACAACAGCCGCACCGCCAGCAGAATTGTCATAGTAACTTCCATCTGTGTATACAGTATACTTTATTTCACCATTCTCGCTCGGAGAACTCGTGCGTCTCGGAGAACTCGTGCGTCTCGGAGAACTCGTGCGTCTCGGAGAACTCGTGCGTCTCGGAGAACTCGGAGAAGTCGGAGAACTCGGAGAAGTACTGTTGTCAATAAACTTTTCAGCTTCTACACGAGTAGTAAAACTCTTAAAAATAGCGCCACTATATCCTTTAGTTTGTGCCTGACATTCTACCCAAGAAAGATAAATCCCTGGGAGTTTTCCCTTTTTTACGGCATAATATTTGGTAGACATTTATAACTTACTAAAAGGGAAAGTGAACTATTCATTTTTCATTAAAATTGAAAGATTAATATAAGGCGTTAGATACTTAAATGTCTTTTCCTCTGTACGATATCTTTCACGGTCAAGCAAAACAGTTAGAAAATAATTTAACTGATAACGATTTGAAGAAAATGGTTGAAGATATTAAAACCCTTGACCAAGACGGTATGAATAATTTGTACCTTATTATTCGGTATGCAGCAAAACTTGAACAAGATGAAAAGGTCTATAACGCTAAATTTACTCGAAAAGGAGTGTTATTTAATCTTGAGTCAATGCCTGAGTCAATTCAAAAGACTATTTATCTATTTGTAAAAAAGCATATTCAAGAAACACAGTCTTCAAACCTATCTGTAGATATTGTTTTCGAATAAATTTTCCTCCTTTAAATTTTTTCTGTGGAAAAAATTGAGCAAATCCCAAAAAGTATATCAAATTATTAAAATGACTGATTCCCGCACCACTACTATTCTCCAAAACACTAAGCTAGCTGTTGATCGATCCCTTTGTACCGATGTTGCAAAGGTAGTATCCGTTCGCAACCCGGATGAAGAAGTAGAGGTTCGTTTTGGATATATCCTCGATGGAAAGAACTTTAGCGGTATGCCTGGAAGTGAAAGCGAAACACCTCGACAAATGTGGTACCGTTTGATCTGGCTGTTAAGCAATAGCAGTATGTATACTGCTTCTGAAGTGGAAAAGACGCTTTCCGAGTCGTTCGGAAATATTCGCAAGATTACCAATTTAGACACACCTCTTCCTCCAATTTACCAAGAAAAAAAGCGTATTCAGACAATTGACATTCTAACCTTTTACGTTGGTGGAACAACTTACTCTGTTCGTCTATCACGTGCGTCTGAAAAGACAAAACCGCCAATTACTAAAGGAGAACCTGATTTTTCACGACTTCGTACACGTATCGGATTTACTTCAAAAGATAAATCACATCGCATTGATCTTACATACGTCTCATCTCCTGATGGTAACTCAAAAGGTGTTTACGAAGTTGAGATTGAATATCTTCGAGCTCTAAAAGATGCTTCGGACAAGCCCGATTTGAAGACATTTTTCGATCCAATCAAATTGGTAATGTACGTCATCAAGGGTGAAAAGGAAATGGTTAGCACTCAAGAGTATACTAAAGCAATTCAAACGTACAATTCTTTGTTTTCCAAAGAATCTCGTTTTGATCCTACAAAGCTATACAAACGTGCTCTTCCTCAGCCGATCAATCTTAAACGCCAAATGATTTCTCGTATGAGCGGTTATGCTGTTACTAACAAGCTAAATGGTAGTCGTATGGTGGGTGTTGTTTCAGGAACTGATCTATTCGCAATCAATATGGTTAGTAATGTTGTTAAAATTGCTACAGGAATTGCACCTGGGTTCGATCGAACAATTTTTGATGCTGAATATTTCAAAGGTACTCTATATGTTTTTGATATTCTTTTCGATAAGAGTGTTGACGTACGAGGATCAAATTTGGATGTCCGATTATATCATGCTTCAAAGGTTGTACAATTGATCGATAATCCGAATTTGAAAATGAAAATGTTTCGAATGTCTGGTAATCTTGATGTTGATGTAAAAGAAATGCTCGATTACAATAGCACTCTTCCTGAAGACGATAATGATGGATTGATTTTTACCCCGATTGCAATTCCTTATTTCAATGACGGAATTTACAAGTGGAAACCTCCATCAATGCTTACTATTGATTTTGCTGCGAGTAAAATTGGTAACGGTAGGTGGACTTTACAAGTTAAGGATAAGAATGACAAGCTTGTAACATTTTCTCCTGCAGGGTTTAACGGTACCATTCAAAGTTCATTAGAACTCACTGGAGTTGGAGAGTACAAGTGGACTGGTAACACCTTTGAATTGGTTCGTCCACGACCTGATAAAGACGTACCCAATTTCATTACCACAGCACAAGATGTATGGGACGATATTCGTAACCCAATTACCGAAGAAGAACTACCAGGCTTATTCTTACTTGAAGAAGATCGAGACTCCATTCGAAAGTATCACAACAGTATCAAGCGTGACTTGATTATGATTTTGAGTGAAAATGATGGTGGAAAGCTAGTTCTTGACCTAGGTGCAGGAAAGGGTGGAGACCTTAGCAAATACCAAGCTGCTAAAATTAAGAGCCTTATTGCTGTTGAACCGAATCCTGTTTTTGCGGCTGAACTTGAAGTTCGTGCTGAAAACATGAAGCAGAAACGCCAACTAGGCTACGCACTTGATGTAGTGCACGCTCAAGCTCAAGATAGCAGTATTATCGGTCAAGCCCTTAAGGGTAGGAAGGTCGATGCAGCTGCCATGTTCTTTTCTCTTTCATTCTTTTTTGAGAACAATCTTTCTCTTAGTGAGCTTGTACGAACTCTCCATGAATCAGTTGAAAAGAATGGATATTTTATCGGGACCACTATTGATGGAGAGGCGGTTCGTAGTGCCTTGAAAGATAAGGAAGAAATTAGTCTTGGACCTGTAACAATCAGAAAGAAGTACAAAGATTTTTCAGGACCAATTGACTTCGGAAAGGCAATTGACTATATTTACACTGACAGTGCCACTGTGATTGACACTCAGCGTGAATATCTTGTTGATTGGGCTCTTTTCGTTAAGAGGCTGACAGAGCGCGGTTTTGTTCTCCAAACAAGTGAACTATTTAAACCTGTTACATGGCTTTCTCAAGAAGAAAATCAAGTATCTGGCTTGTATCGTAGTTTTGTTTTCAAGCGTCTCGATGGTTATGGTGCACGAGAAAAGACTGTAGAGACTCCTGGACGCAAGGTTCATTTGAAAGCATTGCCAAATGGAAAGACTGTTGTGTTGCAATCAACACTTACCGAGGAATTGGCTGGTTTGAATTATACATACAGGTTAGTTCGTACAGGTTCAATTGGAGATGGGGATTGCTTCTTTTACTCTATTCTACAAGCACTTGTACCTGGTTATAAAAATCTTTCCAGTGATAAGCAAAAAGAACTAGTAACTGAGTATCGTCAATCTTTGAATGTTTCACAGGAAGAGTGGGCTTCTATTTGGAATGGAAACTTCTCTCGTATTGGTCAGGCTGAATTTCCAGGATTCGATACACGATTCTGGAATTTCCTTACTGATGATATGAGTGCTTATATGGCTCGTCGCAATAACATCGAAAATGCTGTTGGAAAGTACGGTATTGAAAATTTCCTTCGTAAGATGGGAGAAAGGAAATATGCGAATTTGAACTTGAAATCTTTCGTTGCAGAGATTAGAAAGGAATTCCCTGCATTTATTCGAAATGAAAGTTATAGGGAGAAGGCAATCGAACAATTGAATAACATTATTCAGCTTTCGATTGAACAAGCATATCAATCGTTTATTTCTCTTGTCAAAACTTGTGGAAGTTGGGTAGGACAAGAAGTTCTCGAGATTGTTAGTAAGAGTAAAAACCGTGACATTTACATCTTGAATGATATTAACGGCGCACCGTATCCAACGGAGTGTAAACATATTAAGAATAGGAAATCGATCATTCTTCTATTTCAGGGTGGAAACCATTATGAATGTGTGGGTCGACAACTGGAAAACGGTACCATTCAACGAGAATTTGAATTTGACGATCCTTTGATTCGTCTTATTCAGGATAAGATTTGTTAAATATAATATCCCACGGGATATAATATCATCTACTTACATCCTACCTCTAACTACCTCTAACTACCTCTAACTACCTCTAACTACCTCTGAAGGTATGCATCAACATATGGTTTATACTTCGGATTTTTACTTAATATAGCTGGGATATATTGATCTAATACATCGTAATGAACAGTATACGGAATAGTAATCAAAGTGTAGCCATTCTTTTGAAGAAGACTTGCTTTAAGTTTATCTCGTTGAACTTGTTTACTGAATTGCTCTTCAGTATGAAAATGATCAACATGTTTATAGTGTTGTTCTCCATTTCTTTCGATACACAGTTTCATATCTTGATTCATTAAATCGCACTCCATATTCCGTCCAGTTTCATGATTTCGAAGAAAATCCGGTCTCATTGATGGGAATGGACGTCCGAATATATTTTCAACTATTGACCGACATTTATCCTCAGTCTTTTTTGTATTCCTCTTTTTCTTTGGTTTTTCCGAATCTGAAAGTATAACACCAATATAATCCTGTAGTTTACCAGCTCTCCCCTTTTTTGGTTTCCATCCCATGATCCAGCATATAAGCATAAAAATAATACTTCCAACTACTAAGATTGCAAATCCGTTAGATTGCCACCAATCTGAAATATTTTTGAACATTTATAATATCGAATATTTTTCTTTTCGTAGTTAAAATGACTGATATCAGAACACGAATTTTGGAAGAAACTCAAATAGGTAAGTTGAAATTACTGATAATTGAATTAAATCGGACACTTTCGGATAATGAAAAAATCTCTGGTTATTCGACATATACATTGTCGAAAATAGAAGACCTTCGGAAAATAGCTCTGAAAAAGATTGATAATAAATCAGTAAACATGATAGAAGACAATTTATCTATTATGACTGTTGCTCAATTGAAAGCATTAGCTCTAAATAAAGGTCTTTATGTTCCTTCAAGAGCATTAAAGAATGATATTATTAGATTAATTGAGAGTAAAAATATACCATCTTTCTCAGTTCCTCGTGTACCTACTCCTTTCCGTGTTTCTTCGTCTGATTCTCTGTCTACACCCTCGCCTACTGCACCCTCGTCTACTGCACCCTCGTCTACTACATCAGATATATCTGGTATGACTGTTGCTCAATTGAAGGCATTCGCTGTACAAAAAGAGATTTATATTCCCTCGAAAGCATCAAAGAGTCAGATTATTAGTATAATCGAAAGTAACCTATCGAAAGGAACGTCTTCGCCGGAAGATATTCCTGTATGTTTAACAGATAAACCTCAAGATAGTTTAAACACTACTCCTCTTTATGATTATAACAACTTCAAATTTAACGAATTCCAAGCTAATTCAATGGATTCTTGTCTTTCACATGTATCAACTAGCAATATAAAAGCTGGTTCGAAAGGTTCGTACGGAGTTACTTTTTCGGATATGTATAAAGGTACCCAGGCAATTTTTAAGGTCGTAAAGTTTCCAAACCCCATGGGGGTTGAAGGTTTCAAATGGGAATGTGTTATAACTAAAAGAGCAGCTCTTTTAGGAGTTGGACCTCAAGTACTTGAAATGAGTATTTGTTATCATGGTAAAACTCCTAAATTTGGAGTTTTAATATTAGGCAAGTGTGGTCCGATATCTTTCGAATATACTTTTAATAAGTCTGAAGTAAAAGAGATTTACCAATCTATTGTCAAATTGCATAATAACGGTATTTCTCATCGAGATTTAGGTTTACGTAACATTATGAGGAGTGGAGATAAATTGGTTTTAATAGACTATGGATTAGCTTTAGCTTTTCCTGGTCCTGTACCAGATGGTTACAAGATATGGGATCATTCGTATTTAGCCTATGACAGCCAGAGTTATTATGAGTATCTTACAACTATATTCCCGGCTAAAGACATCAACAGAATTGACAATGAACTCGGAGATGATGTTGTTATTGAATCCATGACAGTTCAATATATGCCTATTGAAATGATAAAAACTTTAGGTCGAGATAAGGCAGTAATGTACTTTAATAACGCTAGTACAACTTCAAAGGCAATTATAATTGAAAGAAAGTTTGATAAGCGCTTAAAAGATGAAGGTATACGCGCTTAATCTTTTATCCCACCTCTCTATTCCCATTCATTTACATTCATCTTATTTCTAACTTCTGGAGAAATAGCATTTCGAATTACTGTCCACTCTCTCGTTGAACAACGGCGCTCTTTTAACCAAAGAAGAAGCCCCAACGGCATCAATTGAAAATTTGGATAATGATAATCTTTAAAATCTTTATGATCTGTGAATTTAGCAAAACCGTAGTCTATAGCATAAAATTTTCCGTCCTTTTCCATGATATTTAAGGGATTAGCATCATTTATCATAATACCAATACTATCAAGTTTTTTATACAGTGTAAGTATTTGATTTTGTTGTTCTGTATATAGCTTTCCATTTTGTGCCATAACAACATCAATTAATGTTCTATTTAAAATTTCCATTACAATATACTTCTCATCAGAATTATATTCGATAATACGTGGAGATATTCCTTGTTTTGAAGCCAGATATTGGTAAAATGCTTCTTTCTCAAGTGTTTTACCACTCTTTGTCTTTCGAAAAGTTTTCATTGCATATTTTCGACCAGTACCTGAATCTACTACAAGGTACACGGTTCCTTCTTTGCCAGGTTTTCCAAGCTGAGATATTTTAATATAGTCGCTCTTTCTTTCCTCCTTTCCTAAAAGTAAAAAGTCAGGTGTATAGTCTTTTTGAATATTACGAGGTACTCTCGAATCTTTCAGTTCTTTTGATTCAGTTGTTTTTGGTAATAAATCTTGTAAAGTAGGAACAGTACGAGTGGCACCCTTTTGAGTGTTACTTTGTAGAACTAAGCCGTGCTTTGTTTCTATTTTACGAGTGTCTCCACGAGTGTCCCGTCGTTCTGCTGGTCCTTGAGTCTCTATTCTTTTATTGATAAAATCTACAAGCTCTTCTTTGGTTAATTTTGTATAACCTGTATAACCTCTTTCTTTCGCTATTGACCTGAGTTCAATCACAGTCATTTTTAAAGAAACTTTATAGAATTTGACACTTTCGCTCATTTACTCCTTTAATTTCTCCTTTAGTAGAAGTATTCGAATACCATTTTCGATAATCAGAAATAATTTCAATTAATCCATCTAAATTCCATTCGTAACTATTTTCAAGTCTTTCAATTATACTTGGGAGATTTAATGATGTATTTAAAAGTGCTAAACTCATTAATATTATTATGGCTTGTGTTAAATTATAATTCTGCTTGTGAATAAACCAAGATTCTATATCTTCTTTGCGTATACATTTAAGAAAACATTTATGTTTAGCAAATTTAACCATCTCTTCGGTACATCCACATTGTTTAGAAATACGTTTATATGCATCAGGAAATGATTCCATTTACAAAGAAAACAAATATTTAGGTATTCGTAAGAGACGTATTCGTACAAGACGTATTGTATTCGTAAGACTTTACGTAAGGTACCTAAGTACACGAAGTACCTGTAATATAATCATTCTAAACACTACACTCTTCAAATAAACATGCGTGAATTTCCTACCAAGTTCAACCCAAACAATCTTTTCCAGTTTCAGCAGTTTAAATATGAACGAGATATTTGTTATCTTCGCGAAGCAATTTATGAGCATTATTTGAATGAAAAAGTAGCAAATAATGAAACTAAGAATGATGAATACAATCCTTACGAAACTCCTTTTGATCTTCAAAAATTTATTTTTGCAAGGAATCCACCGCGTATAACAGAAATGGTAAAAGCTATTTGTGTCGAACTTGAAAAGTTAGGATGGTTAACTACAGTTGGACATGCAAATAGTGCTATTTGGATTTATCCCAAATCAGGACCTTTACCAAAATCTCTACCGGAATGGTAATACCTCTAGAGGTATTACATTATTCTACAAATTCATCAGGTGGTTCAATTACAGGCAAATCCTCATCTTCGATGTGACTAATATTCTTCATGGAACCAATACAGTTAATTTCCTTAGGCTTGTACTTGATAGTCATAACTTGAAACCGTACAACATCTCCAACAGCATACGAGTGAATACCATTTGTAAAAACTTTTCGAGCAGAATCATACTTATACCCAGAAGGAAGATTAATTGGTTGAATTACAATTTTGACAATTCCTTCAGATTCGATAATGATACCAAGAGGGAGAATGAGACTAATAGTCCCATTGTATACAGCTCCAACCGATGGATGAAATGCAAGTGCACGATACACAATTGTTGCAACAATTGTTCCATCTTCCAACTTTGGAGGTTGACATTTTAAAAGTTCGTCCACTTCAAGTACAGCTCCGTTTATTTGAGAGACAGTGCGATTTTTTTCCTTTTTTACAATTTCTAGAAATTTACGTTTCCATTCTTTCGAGAGACAGTTTGGAGGAATAATAAACGAGTTCATAAAAACATGAGAGGAAAACATGAGCGCGAGTAGTGTAAGTGATGTAGTGTAGGTGGCAAGGTAAACTTTAATTTTTCCAAAGTAGTTTAAAGCTTAATTCACTTTTTTAATTTCCATTCAAGTTGAGCTTTTGCTTCTGCCTGTCTTCGCGGCATTTTTGGATTAAGTGCCATAAGTTCGGGAATACGTCTATCTTTATATTTTTGAAGGGGTTCCTTAGACTCTTCTCTAGTAGATTCCTTTGCTACTATCTCTTTGGCGACTGTCTCCTTCGATACCGATTCCTTCGATACCGCTTCTAGTTTGAGATATTCAAGCAAATTATTACGATCAAGAGTAATATTAATTCCTTCTTTGATGGCTTTTATACATGCAACTTTACCTTGTTGTGCCTTATTTACATAAAATGCAACAATCCCCATTAAGTGCCAGCGAAGATATGAGTAGTCTTTGTCTTTATTCCCATCCGCCGGTACGCTAAGATTACATGCTAAATCGGTAATACACCATGACATTTTAAACGCCCTAACTAATCGACAATATTCTGCTAACATTAAAAGAGATGATACTCGGTGAGATAATTGAAATGCGTTTAAAAACTTAAGAATTGCAGTATTTGGATCTTGATCGACAAGAGCCTGTTTACCATCTTTTAAGAAATCGTCATGAATTTCCTGAATTTCTAAAGGCATATCTTGAGGATCAAAAGTTAAAGAATCTTTTACACCATGTTTCTGATTATAAAAACTAAGATTCTGTTCATGCGTTTCAGGATCATTACCTGTTGCTTGTGCTATACGTAAAGCCTTCAATCCTTCAGTAAATTTATCAACATAAAAAGCAACAACAGAAAGTTGTTGCCATCGTTCGTAGGTGTAATCATTTTCTGAAACAAATAGAATGTTGTTATACGGAAATTCAAGTTCACACGCTGCTTTTAAAAATGTATAAGCTAAAACAAATTCCTGTTTTTCACGGTATATTTTTCCAAGAGCAACTAAAGGTTCTGCGCGGAAATCTATCATCGCTGCCTTAAAATAATTCACAATAGCTAAATCAACATCATGTTTTTTCACAAGTGCAATTTCTGCTGATCGTAGATAAGAATGGAACCTTTCTTCCCAAAATCCCTCTACTATTTCTCCACGCTTTTGATACCAATTATAAGCTTCATCGTTTTCATTCAAACAAGATAGTGTTTGTGCTAGGTAAAACATATCTCGAGAATCATTAAACTGTTGTACATCTGCAAGTAAAAATTCTTTATCTCGTTGAAATCGTTTAAGAGTTTTATCATCATCATCGTTTCGGTTCTGAAATAAAATTACTTCTTCTGAAACTGTTGGACGATTAACATTTGCATCTCCATCAGGGGGAGCAAGATATTCATGTACTCGTTTTTTATACCTCCAACCACAGTTCGATTTAATTAGTCGGGTATTTAGATACTTATTGATAAAGGTTCCTGTTAACCATTTTTGGCGTACCATAAAAGCATTTTCTTTTAATTGTAAAAAGCGTGCACACTCTTCGAGTAATTTAGAACCATTTTGTAGTTCATCATTACAATCCAATAATAGATAAAAGTTATACGATTCGTTTGATACTATCGAATCTGCAAAATCAAGTAGTTCGTTACGAGATTTAGAAAAATCGATAAATTCACCTTTTTTAAGGTGAAGAGGAATTTTTTGTTCTGTACACCAATTTTCAACTATCTCAAGAGTGTTATCTGTACTGCCCGTATCAAAAACAATTAATCCACTAACAATGTTTTCTAAACTCTTAAGAGTTACCATAATACGCTGACTTTCATTTCGTAACATCATTGTCCCCGCAACTTTCACTGGTGTCACTGCTCCCATCGTACTCTTCGTCAGTGTCGGCACTGTCATCGGTATCTGTTCTGTCATTCTTTTCTAATTCCAATGTTACCTTTAAAATGGAATGTTCTTCAATTGCCTTAATATGATTTTTTCGAAGTTCGGTAAATTCATCGATTAAATCGTATACCTCAATAAATTTATCGTAGATATTAACTGAATCTCGACTAATTGCGCAAGTAATCACGGAAGTAGTACACTTATCCCATTTAGAAATCCATTTATTTAGTGAACTCATTTATTCTTTACTCGAAAAGAATAAATAATTAAGTATGTCTTAATTTTGCTTAGTTAAAGAAGTGTACAGCTAACTCTTTATACACAGGTTAGCTAGCTACGTGAGGGAAGTACCTATACCGGAGGTCGATAACTTGCGAGAAGTGCTTCAATAGCAACTAAAATCTCATTAAGAGCTTCGGGATCTTCTGTCTCAAACTTTAAAAAAGTTAACGAACGAAGAGTTCGATAATCATTATTGTTTTCAGGAGACCAGTCAAGAAGAGTCGACGTTTCGTCTTCAGGATAATAATTTCGGAGAGATAACGATGCCATTTTAATATACATCAAGAAATTTTTATATAGCTGAACTTCCAGCAACCCATGTTACAGAAAAAGCTGGTACTAAATTTATTGTCGAACTCCAATTGTCTTCCTTTCGTAAAATTATAAATGGAGTTATTGTACCTAGTCCTTGCATAAATATTGAATATCTTACTGGTGTTGTCCCTCCACCTGGAAATGTAGTTGCTTCTGATAAATAATGTCTGCCAAGTGAATCGGTTAAATTATTAGCTGGTAAAGAGTTAGCTGTTAATGGAGTTAACGCAAGTAAATTATCTAAATGAATTCTTATTTCAGGTCCAGGAGTAGTTACATCAAATACAAATGAATATGTTGATAAAGTTACATTTCGTCCAACTCGTGATAGAGAAAACTGTAAAGCGACAGGAGATCCTACTAAAACAGCGGGAGAGATTCCAGTAATTAAATTTGAAGTTGTATTAGTGAAAACATTATGAAAAGGGTTACCGTTTACATTTGTAATAAACACATTTGTACCTGTCAGAGTTGTAGTTGTTGCATTTGTGATTGTTCCCGTTGTAGCTATCAAATTACGAATATTCGTGTGATTTGTTTGATTAATTGTTATAGCATTTGTTTTTCCCAATGGTGAGAATGAATTAGCACCAATATTAAATGTACCGTCGACTAATTTACCGATAGTAAATCCCGTAACTCCATCATCGTAAACATCATAACAAACACCATTATTCGATTGTAAAACGTTACGTATAGAACCGCTCATTGTAGTATTAAAACAATTGACTGTTGTCATATTTGCACCTGCTGCTTGAACATCTAACAGATTAACAGATGGAATATTAGCGACTGTTCCTATTCCAAATCGACCTCGTATACCAGCACCGGCAGTGCTTAACAATTTTAAGATAAATCCATTAGCGGTAAAAGCCATTGTATTTCCTGCGCTACGATAAAGACCCATATTCGTTTGTTGTTGAAAAGAATACGCAGGTAAAGAAGAACTAATTGATGCGGATAAAAATTGACCACCTGTACTCAGTATACTACCATTTACCATAATACCGCCATTAGGTATATCTAATGTTCGAGTCGAAGAACCTGTTAATGTAAGAAAGGATCCTGTAACTGCGAAAACTGACGGACCTGTCGGTCCCGTAGCACCTGTAACTCCTTGAGGTCCTACTTCTCCAGCACTCCCTGTCGGTCCCGTAGCACCTGTAGCCCCAGCACTCCCTGTTGGTCCCGTTGATCCGGTAGCACCTGTAACTCCTTGAGGTCCTACTTCTCCAGCACTCCCTGTCGGTCCCGTAGCACCTGTAACTCCTTGTGATCCAGCACTCCCTGTCGGTCCCGTAGCACCTGTAACTCCTTGTGATCCAGCACTCCCTGTCGGTCCCGTAGCACCTGTAGCACCTGTGACTCCTTGTGATCCAGCACTCCCTGTCGGTCCCGTAGCACCTGTGACTCCTTGTGATCCAGCACTCCCTGTCGGTCCCGTAGCACCTGTCGGTCCCG
>Ga0209770_10000019_pt1 | contig 104898 bp, 105 predicted proteins | sample LauGreSu1BDMLBDD_2_FD_187572 | JGI IMG/M metagenome (GOLD analysis project Ga0209770, IMG submission 187572) | Freshwater lake microbial communities from Lake Michigan, USA - Su13.BD.MLB.DD (SPAdes) (version 2) | ecosystem: Environmental > Aquatic > Freshwater > Lake | place: Lake Michigan... | reverse complement strand
ACCAGTGCAACAGCCAGTTCAACCAGTGCAACAGCCAGTTCAACCAGTGCAACAGCCAGTTCAACCAGTGCAACAGCCAGTTCAACCAGTGCAACAGCCCGTTTCACAATGGGATTGGCGACAGCCAGTGCAACAGCCTCAACAGCCCGTGCAACAGCCAGTGCAACAGCCAGTGCAACAGCCTCAACAGCCCGTGCAACAGTTTTCACAGTGGGACTTCCAACCGCAACAGCCCGTGCAACAGTTTCAGCAACCTCCAGCACAACAATCGGTTCAGCCTCAGCCTGCTCCGAAACTTTCTACGAACACGTGGGACTGGCTTCTTCCTCAGCCCGCGCAGCCCGTGCAACAGCCCACTCAGCCTACTCAGCCCGCGCAGCCCGTGCAAACACGTCAAAGTGTAAAGCCTATCAAGAGTAGTAAGTGGCTCGTAGAACCAGTGTCTACATTTGGGAATCCGTGGTAGTTAGGGAAAGGGAGTGTGAGAATAAATGAATAATATAATTTCCCTAGGGAAATTATAAAAACGCCGTTCAAGCTCTCGACAAAGACCAATGGTTAATGATAAAAAATAAAACTGCTGCAAGAACCATTTTAATAACGATCATCGAATATTTATTTTCTGAAGCTCTTGCATAAAATTTACATATCAATTCATCACTCATTGGATTAAGCATTATTCCAACAATTAATGCAACAATTAATGGCATCTTTAAAGAAGAGCTTAACGCTTTCCTGTCTACAGTTGAATCTGCTGGACCAAAAATATGGTTGACTAAATTTATATCTTGCTGATTAAACGGGGCAGTTGAACTTGTTGGTAGTTGCGATAGATTCATTTTACAAGGAAAAACATTTCTTTTAATGTGTAAAAATTTACGTCTATACATATCTAAAAGAGGAAAGTAGTAGCGTAAAGATGTCTTTATCACGCCTTCAGAATCTTTTTTCCTCTAAAGGTTTTGTAGCTAACAATTACTTCACTTTAGACGGGAATTATAAACTTGTTGAAATTATTAATTTTAAAACTGCTGTATCATTAATTGTAATTATTGGGGATAAACACCAAGTACAAGCTGAAGGAATTAAACATGAATACAAACTGTTGAAAAAAAATATGAACGGAGATTTAATCAATGGGATAGCTGATGAACTACATTTGCGAAGTTCATATCGAGAAATAGATCATATTGCTCATGCTCTCCAATCAGAAGAAAAGTTTAACGAAATGTACGATAAGCCTATTTCTTTACAAGGAGAGGAAGACAGGTCGATAGAAAAGTTTTCAAGTACTATTCGACAAATGCGTAGGTTCAGGTTATGTGTACGAAATATTCCTTATAAATTTGCACTTTTTGATGATGATTGTATTTGCTTATTAAACGAGAATTCTGAAATAGAAAGCTATTATGCTGTGGATTACAAGCATCGGAAACGAAAGATGTTTATCACTACGACAATTGAGAACTTTTTTGCTACTCAAGATATTGAACAAAGTGTAATGAAAATTAACGAACAATTCTACAACATTCTTTACGATAACCAACGCATTGAAACAACTAAAATTCAAGGTATGATTGACTCGAAAAGGAACATAGTAAGCCAATCCAAAAAGATTCTTGATATGAAGAAGAAGTTATACGATAGGATTCAAAAACTGCAAAGTCAACATAGCGATGTACTTGATAAAACAGCGGAACTTCAGAAGAGGAAGAAAGATCATAGAGGATCTGGTATTACAGGCGGAACAGGCGCAGACACAAATGCAAGGTATACGGTTGAAAAGATCAATGAAGAATTGGAAAGGCTTGATAATCAACATAAGGAAATAATTAAAAGTATCCTTGATACAAGGAAAGAATTGGATGAATTATGTTTAGTAGTTGATAATATCTTGTTCGACAATATGATTATGCTTTCTCGAATTGCACACAATTTTCGTGTTTTAGAGATGTTAAAGGTATCATAAAAAAGCTAAATGAATGAAGTATGTTCTAAAAATTGCAAGGAATGCAAAGATGACTGTGAAGACTGTGAAGACTGCAAGGACGACTGTGACGACTGCAAAGATGACTGTGAAGACTGTGAAGACTTTATAGATAGTAGAGTTCGAAAGGATGTAGCTATCTTTTTAAGAGATTTGGCAGATAAGCTCGAAACAGGTAGTTTAAGTGGTTCTGATACTGCTCAAATCTCAGAGTTTTTCATGAAGTTTAATTTTCTGAAAAAAATTGCTGTATCTAGCGGAGAACAGAGTATACCAAAGGAAACAGAGAGTGAAGAGAGTGAAGAGAGTGAAGAGAGTGATGAGGATGACATTTTAAAATTTATGAGCCTTGGATGGTATGTATATACCCATTTAATACCTAGACTACATGATTCAGAAGAAAACTAATTTATGATACCACGTGTGGTATTATACTTACTCTTTTAATTCTGTACCCTTCACTCCTGCTTAATCATTTCCACAAATGTCTTCACTATTCGACACTTTCTTTCCAGGAAAGTTAAGCCTTTCATACCTCTCACAAAGTAAAGCTTGAGTCATAACAGTATAAGGATTAGGAATATTCCCGTGCATAATACATTTCATCACCGATGGTGAAAATCCTGAAATCATGCATACACCACTTTCCTTATCACTCATAGCAAATGACTCAATGTTCCCGCGAAGATTCCAGCAAACAATTTCAGGAGGAGTATATCCATGTACGCTAAACTTTTGTTTAGTCCTAGATAAAGCTCCTTTAGGTTCACGAGGAGTACTGTTTTCACCCATCCAGATTCCTGGGTAACTACATTGAGTATCGATATCTTTAGACTCGTAAATCTCGTAGATCTTTTCACTCTCTTCACTCTCTTCAGTCTCTTCAGTAAAATATACAGTATCAACAGCATCAAATTGCATATCTGTAAGAATATATAGCCGGGTTGGCATTTCATCAACTGGAACCTTGCATTCAATTGCCTTTTCAAGAAGCATATCAAATACAGCATCCAAATTAGTGTTTCCTCCCCAATCCATAGTCTTTAAGGTTTTAACGTCAGAATAAAGGCTATTTCCACTCAATTGGGTAAATTTAGGATGTTCAGAAAAGTTAATCATAAAATTCTTAAAAGGTTCGTCGAGACAACGACTAATCAGAATTCCGAGTGAAATCGAAACATCCATTGGAGTTCCTGCCATACTTCCAGAAGTATCCGAAATTACAAGTGAACGTTTGAATGTTCCCAATTTCCGAGTTTCTTCAACAAGAGCAGTAAACTGGGCTTCAATAAGCTCATCAACACCAGAACGACCAATTAGATAAGGTTTAACCACATCATGTGGAAAAAGCTGACTCACATTTACCTTAGCTTCACCTTTCGACAATGCGCCAATCCATTCAGAAAAACGATCTGAATCTCGTTTCTCAAACGTCTTTCGATACCTTTGCATGGCAACAGAAGGCACTTTCGAATAGTCGATTTCCTCCCACTTGTTTTCGCACATCGATGTTTCAACAATCTTCAAATGTGCACGAAGAGGAGTAAGGTAGTTAGTTCGAAGTTCACGTGAAGTTAACCGCATCCTCTTTCGAAGAGATTTTAGAAATTCTGGAAAGAGTTTATCTTCCGCACAACCTTCAGTAGGAACCCACTTTGCACAGAGACTTACACTTTCATCGATAATGAGACTTTTAACATCCTTTTGTAATTGTGTCGCAAAAAGATCAACTACTTTGTGAAGAATATTCTTATTGATTGTAACAAGAGTTACAAGATCTTTCCAATAACGATATTCTGGAACATGTTCAAGATTAGCCCATTCGATGTGATTTTTGATTAACCAGTTCATTGCAACAATGAACAACCGCTTTTCCTTTGCACCACCGCGACAGTCTCCCTTTTGAAAGATATTCTTGATGGTTAGTTCCGGCGATTCTTCCCACATTTTATCAAGAATTGAAAAGATTTCAGCGCTAAAGTCGTCAAGAGCTAGAGTTCCCTTGGCACCATATTCCTTAGCTCCCACAAATTTGGAAAAGAACTCAAGATTCGACGATTCAAGTTGATGCGAGATATCACCGTTTTCGTTAAACATTTTATAATACATTGACAACAGCTACAAATTCAGTTTTCTCTGCGTTTACTTTCACAGTTCCGTTTTAACACGTTCTAAAAGTGATTACCCAAAAGAATTAGTTTAAAAATTCAAAAATGAAGAAGCCTACCACCTCCTTGCCCACGTCGGCACATGAGGATGACTGTGACTGTTCTCGTATGATGGAGGAATTGAAGACTTTTAGCTTAAATGGTACCGTAGGTAACGTAAGTACCGTAGGTAACGTAAGTACCGTAGGTAACGTAAGTACTACGAGTATTGTTCTTTTTGACGATAAAGTTATCACTGGTTCACATATCCCTTTTGTAAATTCGAAGATTAGTGATTCGATTTCATGGGGATTACAATTCGGAATGTACGTGATGCAGTTGTATATGGGTAGTCAACAAAGTTATGCTCGTAGTCAAATTCAAGATGAGGATATCGCTCAGGCAAAGGAGCTTCTTCGTCGATATCCTGTTCATTTCTTTACACATTCCCCTGTTGTATTCAATCTTGCAGGAAGTGTAGGACAAAAGTCATTGGCTTGGTGCGGAAATTCTCGTGTAGACAACATGATGGAGTCTCTTATTCAATCACTCAGTTACGAGCTATCCATTCTTAACAAGATTGGAGGATTAGGAACTGTGATTCATCCCGGGTCTTGTATCAAAGAAGTTGGAAAGAGTCAAGAACAGATCGAAGAAGAAGCAATTTCAGCTATTGCAAAAACGTTAAGTTTTATTGATTTCGCTAACGGAAAGGCAAAAGTACTCCTTGAGATTTGTGCTGGAGAAGTTAACAAAGTCTCTTACAATCTTGATCAACTTGTACGAATCCGAGAGAAGGTACATCCAAAGAATCGAGGTAACATTGCATACTGTCTTGATACTGCACATGCATTTGCATCAGGTTTATACAACTTTTCAACCATGGATGGTGTCAAGAGCATGTTTGCTGATATTGATCGTGTAAAAAGGGAAAATCTTGGATGTGTTGAATTAATTCATCTTAACGATTCACTTGTACCTTTTGGAAATCGAACTGACCGTCATGCTTGTCTTCGACAAGGTTACATTTGGAGTAATGATGATACACCTCTAAAATATCTTCTTGCTGAAGCAGGTATTCGACACATTCCATGTGTTCTTGAAACATCTCCATCTGATATGTTTACACTACATGAACTACTTGGAGAGAATATCGAGTGAACCACTTGAAAAGAATTAATATCCCTAGGGATATTAAAGCTATTAACCTGTTAATAAACTAAACCTGTTAAATAAACCTGTTAAATAAACCTGTTAAATAAATGAAACTAATTTTGGCTCTAACTAAAAATGGCGGTATTGCAAAAGATGGAAAAATTCCATGGAAAATTCCTCAAGAGTTAGCATTCTTTAAAAGTATGACTCTAGGTCATATCATAATTATGGGAAGAAAAACATACGAAAGTATTGGCAAGCCTTTACAAGGCAGAAAAAACATTATTGTTGGAACTAATCATACATCATTACACGATGCTATACAGTGGGGATTGAAATTAGAAAAATCTGGTAAAACAGTATGGGTTATCGGAGGTGCAAAGTTAGCTGAAGGGTTTCGACCGTACATTAATGAAGCTTACGTATCTGTACTCAACAATGATTATGAATGCGATCTTTTTGCTCCTCAATATGTACTTGATTCTTTGAAGACTATCAACCGTTGCAATTCAACATCAGTAGATAATTGTGCCGCAGTATTGTATAACATGAGTAAAGAGTATTCAGTATATCATTGTTATTACAATCGAAACGTGGAGGAACAAAACTTTCAAAATTTAATTCAAACTATTATCGATAAAGGTACGGAAAGTATAGACAGAACAGGTGTTGGTACGATTAGTATCTTTGGAAGTCAGCTTCATTTTTCATTGGAGAATGGGGTGTTCCCAATGTCAACATTAAGGAAATGTTTTCTAAAAGGTATATTCGAGGAATTAATGTGGTTCTTACGAGGTCAAACAGACTCTAAAATTTTAGTAAGAAAAGGTGTTAAAATTTGGGAAGGAAATTCGTCTCGCCAAGCTCTTGATAAAATTGGTCTTTCACATTTGGAAGAGGGAGATTGCGGGGCTATTTATAGTTTTCAATGGAGACATTGGGGTGCCAAATATATAGATTGTAAAACGGATTACACTGGGCAAGGGGTCGATCAAATTTCGAATTTAATTTCAGAAATTAAAAATAATCCTTTTTCTCGACGATTACTCTTATCTGGTTGGAATGTAGAAGATTTGAAGAATATGTGCTTACCTCCTTGTCATACTTTTTATCAATTTGAGGTAACACCGGCAACCGATGGTGGTAGTAACTATCTTAGTTGTCATTTCTACCAAAGAAGTAGCGATGTTTTACTTGCTGGACACTGGAATATCACTTCTGCATCTCTCCTTACTATTCTAATAGCTAGAGTATGCGGGTTACGTCCGAAAAAGTTAGTTGTATCGTACGGTAATGCTCATATTTATAATAATCATCGCCATGCGGTGAAAGAATATCTTCAAAGATTTCCATTTGAGTACCCAAAGATAATCCTTACTGGTAATCATAAAAACATTTGGGATTACCAGTTTGAAGATTTAACAGTACATGATTATCTATACCATCCTCAAATTGTTCTAGATATGAATGCGTAATACCTCTCGAGGTATTACATATCTTCCATTATGTCACTCCGCTTACGTCACTTCGCCTAATACTTCTCCAAAATTCGAGTGATATTCTTCTCAGGTTTGTCATTAAGAGTGTCAAACTTCGCGAAGTACATCGGAATAGACTTATCTCCTTCTCCACGCAATGTGATATACTTCTTCAAAATAAAAAACTCACGAATTGTATCATAAGACCATCCATACCTCCTATTGTAATGAACAAAACTCTGAACACGGTAACGAGTATTGAAATAAAACATCTGCTGTTCATACAAAGTATTATCGTAAGAAACCAATTTAGGGTTATTGCCTACTTCTAGACGAGTTTCACTTGATTGAGGAGGAGCGTAAGCTTGGAAGTTAATTATACCGTCAAAGTATTCCGTTGTTGCTTTATCCGCTTCTTCACCGTAAGGAAGACGAAATTTCAGAAGACTCCTAACTGGGCGTAGTTTTTCTACCCATACCCGTTGTTGAATTAAATTCTTTCGAACCTCATTCTCAAATTCGGGATCAACATTATCAATATCTTGATACCCATTGTGAGGAACTGAACGAATATCACTTACAAACAGAAGCCGGTTTTGTTTCTTTCCTTCAGTCGAATATTGAGAAAGTACTTCATCTGTAAACAACTTTTGATGAATTTCAATCGACTTGGTGGGTTTGATTAAAAATGGTGCAGGATCATAGAGAATAAACTTAATTTCAGGGAACATTTCAGAAAGGATTGAAATATGCTTTCCAGGTGCAGCCCCAACATAAAGTAAAGTGTACAGAAAGCCGTTAATTGGAGTAATCTCTGGTTTTTCTTGTACATTCTTTAAGATTCGTGTTAGGAACTCAATCTCGGAAAGAAGAAGCTTTCGCTGTCCTAAGTGAATAGATTTCGGATTGAACGGCTCTTTGACATAGCGAGTTCGAGGAAAGTCAGGGGTAAGATATGTCTGCAAGATTACTTTAGGTCCTTTGACAAGAGTAGGTGGAGGAATAGAAACTAATTCTTTTTCCTCGCTTGAAATGTCATTCGAAGGTACTTCGTCGCCAAAATCGTTAGAATTAGGTACACCTTTTTGTTCAAGTGAAAGATTCTGAGTTAACCTTTGAGATACAGTTTCATTAAGAGTGTAGTAAATTAGACGAGACTTTCGGTCACTAACGTCATCAATAATTTGACCAGGAAGAATTAGATTATATCCTGGAGGAACATGTAAAACTACACCGAGGTATCCCATTGATGTGAGTTTCTTACAGTAATACTCTAAAGACTTACCTGAAATCTGCATTCCAGATAGGATGTAGTTACTTTTATCAATCGATGCTCCAGGATGTAACCATGGAGGGTCAAAATACACTACAGTCTTACTGTTAATATCGTTATCTGTGAAATCAAGAAGCTGTAAATCTTCGTTAATTTCAAACTTTTGGTTGTAAGCTTTTACTTTTTTACCCACATTATACAATCCTACATTATTGTGCAACATTTCCCATCGGTTTCGTAGAGCTTCATATGCAATTACCTTTTGGATCTGTGGATTTAAAGCAAAGCCTAGAGTATTTCCTCCAATACCGGCTGATGCATCAATAACATAAGTAGCTTTCATTATGTCTGCAATTGTTAAAGCAAGGTTTTTAGCTTTAACAGCTGATGTCATGTACGCAAGTGTCTCTTCGGTAAAATTGACACCTTCTTGAGGTTCAGCTCCATTTGGAAAGTAAGTACTCTTGTACTGAGAACGATAATTTCCTGTGACCGAAGAAGTAGAAGTAGAAGAATGTGACGCCATTTTATACAGGTAAGATTTAATTTCTTAAATTAGAGTTTTGATAGCTTTCACTTTTTGTCTCTGTCTTAATGTAAAATATATTAACCCGAAGGTTAATATGTATTCTTGTTTTCTTCATGGATTTTTCCATACTATTCATCATCTTCGTCGACATTTCGTTGCGGGTGTGTACGCAAGCTTGCTTTGATTTGCATTGCTGTAATGTTGTTATGTACCAACTTGAAAGCGTACGGCATTTTTACCTTTGAAGTTGTAGTGTTACACTTACATGTTCCTCCAGCACAAAACATACCACAAGTATCACATACTTCGGTGACATAGTCATCACTTGACAAAAGAAGACGATCACGGAGAGATTCTCGTGCTCCTTGAGAGGTAAATACATCAGTTTCCATTGTACCAACCTTAATGGAACTGGTACGTGTTCCGTTCTTTCGACCCTCATTTGCAGGCTGACGAGTAAAGTTCTGCATTGGTCCTCGATCACGAGCTGATCGCTTATCCATAACCATGTGCTTGAGACGTTGGTAATAGGTTGGACCAATAAAAACAGTTCCAGTTAGCAATTCGCCAGTCATACCAGAGTACATGGCTTCTTCTCCTCGACTTTGAAATCCATGCGCGTGAAGTGCTGTACCGACTTGTTCGATGTGACGAACCATTTGTCCTTCAGCGTTCTGAAATGGTGTAGCGTCTTCGAATTTTCCAGTTAAAGCAGCCTTTTTACTTGTCACACACTCAATCAAATGTGCAATAGTCATACGGGATGGAATTGCATGAGGATTGATAATGATGTCAGGACGGATACCTTGACTTGTAAAAGGCATGTCAGCTTCTGGGAGAACGATACCACATGTACCCTTTTGAGCATGACGGCTCGCAAACTTATCTCCCATAATCGGCAAACGAATGAAACCTACTCGAACTTTGACAAGAGTATTGCCTTCCGCATTTTTAGTGATGTAAACTTTGTCGACAAATCCTGTTTCTTCAATCTTGTGTACAACACTTGTATCTACTCGTTCGCTGTTCTTACCATCACGGCGAATAGTCTTTCGAATAATAACATCGTTCTCGTTAACAACGCTTCCTTCACGAATGATACCTCGTGAATCAAGTTTAAGGTAATTCTTACTCTTGTTGATACCTTTCTCTCCAGGAGCACCCGTAGGAGGTTCAATCGTTTCAATTGTTTGATTTTCCTGATTCTTTTCTTCGGCACTGTAAGTCTTGTATACTGTAATCGCAAAAAGACCTCGATCTACAGCTCCCTTATTCAAGATAACAGAGTCCTCTTGCCCAAAGCCAGTGTAGCACATGATTGCAACAATAGCATTGATGCCACAAGGAAGAGTGTTATACCCAAAGTACTGACCCATGCGCGGAACACACAAAGGACGTTGAGGGTAATGAAGAATGTACGCACTGGTATCGAAACGTTGTAGAAAATTGCTACAAAAAACACCAATGGATTGCTTGGTCATATTACTCGAATACGCGTTACGAGGACCTTGATTGCAATTTGGCCATGGAATAATACTGCAACAAACTCCAAGAAGAAGTGCTGGATGAATTTCACAGTAATTACTCTTTGGCATGATGTCATTCGACCATGTAGAAATCAAGCTCGTTTGTTCCTCAGTCGTGTCTACATACTGAATGCAACCATTTGTGATCAACTCGTGCCAACTTTCTGCTCCAACAGAAATTTCAGGAGTAATGACTAGCTTATTGTTCTTAACTACAAAAAGAGGTCGAGAACAACGTCCAGAATCACAGTAAATAACCAGTTCACGATCAGATGCCTTGTATGAAATCGAAGTATCGTAATGGAGAACACCTTGACTTCGAAGTTGACGAAGCTTTGCAAGCAAGATTCCAGGCTTTTCAGTTGCACCAATCCAATTTCCATTAAGAAAAACTTTTGGTGCGGTACAGTTCAAGAATGAAATCTTACTCTCAAACTCTCCAATCTTTTCCAATGCAGTAACAATTGGTGTCTCACTTGTTCCGCTTGTAATATGACCAGCCACACTCAAGTTCTTCAGAATACCAGCGTTCGGACCTTCTGGAGTTTCAGCAGGATCAAATACACCCCATTGACTGCCATGCAAATATCGAGGACGGAGAGCTCGACTTTCCGTACTTCGATTACTTGTTACACGACGCATATGTGAAAGCGCATTTGCATAGTTCAACCGAGTCAAAATTTGAGAAACACCTACCTTTTGATAGCCGACCTTTTGGATACCCCAGTTACCCTTACTCATACAGCCATGAATTTCTTGGGTAATTACAAATTCGCGCTCAAAAAGGTTAACATTTGTAGGATGAGAGGCAAGCTTCTCAGTCACATTTTCGATGTAACGCGCAAAGAAGCCACGGAAAAGGTCTTCAAGAAGTTTGCCATCAGTATCTACACGTTTGTTTGCAAAATGGTCACGATCATCTTCCTTTTGACGTCCAAGATGAACCATGATCAAACGCCGAGTCATGTATCCCATGAAAAAAGGCTTTACCTCAATTGGGACATGTAGCAAAGTTTCATTTCGGATAAGCTGGGTCACAAATTCTGAACGTTGATCCTTTGCTACAGACGCATTTGACAGACTTCCAATTTGGTCGATACAACTCGCATTTCGATAGCTTCGAGAATTGTACAGAATTGTTTCAATAATCTCGGACAATTCGAAGTCACTTGAAAGATCATCATCTCCAACAATCATTCGCTGAATTTGTGCTGAAGAGTCGCTGTCAATGTCCCATGTTCCACAAATTGCCCCATAAGCATGCAGAATGGTCCCGAGTTGGATCGGTTCCTTAAGACCTGGAAGCTGGCAGATAACATTCAAAGAAGGCTCCATCAAGATTTTGGTAAATGCTGGTTTACTTCCTCGAACGATTACACTTCGAATTTCAGCCATCATAATGTAGTTTTTCTTTTCGGTAGGCTTTTGAGGAACACGAACCTGAATACGGTTGTATTCGGTACGCTCTTGATCAACAATTACACGCTCCTTACCATTGATCAAGAAATAACCTCCAATGTCTTCAAAACATTCTCCGAGATCGATGCGCTCTTGAGCTGACTTTCCGTATGTGTGGCAATACGTAGTTCCAAGCATCAATGGAAGTTCGCAAATTTTTTGATTGTGAAACACCTTCTGTGTAGTGTTCTTCAATGTTGTTGTGAAAGTCTGAATAACAGTAGCAACTACTGAAACAGTGTAGTCCATATTACGAAGACGAGCCTCCTGAGGTGTAATACTTGGAGAGATTAGTGACACATTACCAAAACTGTACTGGTATACACTTTGACTCTTACGATCTTCGACTACGATTGGAGGGGCAGTGCGAATAATTTCCTTAACTTCTTCAAGGAAAAGATCGTACGGTTCCTTCTTGTGAAAGACCAATCCACGTTCACGGAAATAAAGATCAATTACGTTCCAGACCTTAAGATTTGTATCACCGGGAGATAGACCAAGTTCCTGTGGCGCTTGCTTGATCTCATCGAGTGTTAGTTGTTGCTGAAAAGTTTCCATTTTAAGTAAAGGGTTTAAGAGAAAGAGGAAAGAGGGAAAGAAGAAGATTAAAATTTTGACTTAATAAAAACTCGGGTTTCAATTTTAAACAAAATTGAAACCGTTCGATTACTTTCGGCATTTTCAAATGTCATCATTAGAATCCAAAGAAGTAACGCACGTGAAGGAAGTGAAGGAAGTGAAGGAAGTGAAGGAAGTGAGTCACCTTCCTAGTCTCACTAATAGTGAATTGATCGCAATTTGTAGGGAAAGAGGAATTCATGGGTATTCACGAAAGAAAAAATCAGAGCTTATTTTAATGATTCGGTCGTCCCAGTCGTCTCAGTCTTCCCGAAAGATCTCCAACAAATCGCCTTTACGCTATCCCGGAGGAAAAACACGTGCTATTAAGACTCTAAATAGCTTTGTACAGCAATATTACCCTAATCGAAATATACTTCTTTCTCCCTTTTTTGGTGGAGGCAGCTTTGAGTTACAATTTGCCACAATGCATGACAACTCGAAAGTCTATGGCAATGACGTGTTTCAATATCTGTACACTTTCTGGAAATGTACACAGACAAATAGGCAAGCTTTGGTTAAAAGTATCAGAGAAAACCGTGAAATGACAAAAGAAAAGTTTTCCGCAATGAGGAAAGATATTTTAGAATGTAAAGATCCAGTTGAAATAGCATCAAAGTATTTTATTATTAATAGGTGTTCTTTTTCTGGTTCTACTTTTTGTGGCGGATTCTCAAAGGAGTCTTCTGAAAAACGTTTTACTGATTCTTCAGTTCAATGTATTGAACAGCTATCGCTTGATAATGTCACATTTTCATGTCAAGACTGTTGTGAATTTCTATCACAACATCCAGAATCAGAAGATACATTTGTATACGCTGACCCACCGTACTATATCTCAGGGTATCTATACGGTAAGAATGGCGATTTACATCAATCTTTTGATCATTGTGCATTTGCTGAATGTATTCAAAAACGAAATGATTTTCTTATTTCGTATAATGACTGTGAGTACATTCGAAATTTATATAAGAACTGTCGGATTATTGAAGTAAATTGGTCATATGGAATGAATACAAGTAAGAAATCATCAGAAATCATTATCTTACCGGCTATCGTGTCCAAGGTCTTTTAGATTCAAAGGTAAACAAGTTTCTAAATCATAAGGGGACATGACTAGAGAACTTTTTTTATAGTTGATAGATGCTTGAACCGAACTAGGTAAAGAAGTACTATGATGCTGTTTACATCGAATACGAATAGTACATTTACATTTAAAAAAGGGAACATTTAAACCTAATATATCAATACCTGTATGATACAGACCTTTTCCTTCAATTAAAATATAATTACTTCCTTGTTTAAGATAGTAATTTGAAACAGTATTTTCATCATTTACTTCAATCCTTTCATCACGAAATAAGGGTTTTTCTTCAAGCCATTCGGAAACTGAGCATTGACCTAATTTAAATTTAGGAATACGTCCTTCAAATGGTACATATCCTTCAGGAAGGAGAGAAACAAAAAACGGATCGGTCATAGTTAACACTTTGTCGATAAGTTTAAATGCTTTACCGCCTCCTTCAAACGCATTTTTCCTTTTTACTTCAATTCCTACTGTATTCTCTCCGATAAGAATCCGAATATCGGGAAGGTGTCCTGTTTTAGCTGTTTTGCTTACAGAAAGTGGTTTACCTAGGTAGGAAAGTTTAGATATAATTTGAGCAATCCTGTTTTCAAATGCAATACCACTTACAACTGGATTACAAGATTTCTTTACTCTCTCCGTTCTCGGAACTCTCTCTGTTCTCGGAACTCTCTCCGTTTGTGATAACCAACATCGTTCTGGAATTTTTACATTGTAAGTAGTTTCTAGTTGACATTGAAACTGGTACAACACGTCTTTAAAGAATTTGGTAAATACATCACACATGGTTAATTTATTTATCGATTAAGTGAATGTTTGTCTTCATTTTTAAGGGTACGAAGTAGGCAACGAAGTAGGCAACGAAGTACGAAGTAGGCAACGACGCATGGTTACATAAAGAAAGCAACTTTTATCAAAGATGACTTTTCGTAAACTAATTTTTTCCTGTAATACGTTTGGAGGTTTCACAGTTAATTATGAACTAAAAACTTCTGATACTTTAGAAGACCTTGTACGTTATGGTGTTAAAACACTTAAGGAGACATTGAACATTTTTGATTTTGAATGTTTATTAGAACAATTACAGACAAAAAAGTACCATATTCATGATAGGACAATGAAAGATATCGGATTAAATAATAATCCGGTATATATTTGCGCATGTACTACGAATCCCATCGTGCATAAAGAATGATTGTTTTCAGAGTTATACATACAAATATTAACGAAATGTTTTAACGAAATGAACAAATATATCTAAAAAATATAGTTAACATTCAAAGAATGTCATCAAACAAATTATCTGGTGTTGGACACCTCGAAAGTATTGATGTTGATCGTGTTACAGGTCGTTTAAAGACTGAAGTAATTGGTTCTGGAAATAAACCAGTTCTATGCATGATTTATGCGGACTATTGTGGACATTGTCAAACGGCAGCTCCCGCCTTTAAAAAGGTTCATAACAAACATAAGCAAAAGAAGGTATTCTTATGTGCTCTTCAGACGGATGATACAAACAGTCAGACTCAGGAATTGATGCGTTATTTCCCAGCAGTGTTAAAGAAACATGGTGTAATGTTCAGAGGAGTACCGACATACGTACTTTATAAAAATGGAGTTTGGTCTGAATTTGAAGAAGGTCGGAGTGAAGAAGATTTGGAGAGGTTCATTAATCAACAGTAGATTAAGATAGCAAAGAGTGATAATTTTCCCTTTTGAGGGAAAATTGAATAACGAAATACAATTAAAAGGAAATTTAAACTTTTACCCATGACCAAGCGCTTTCTTACCCCTGACGAAATTGCTCATATTCTTCATGATCTTCCTGTACCAAAATTTCTGCCTCCGTTAATTCGTGAGGCAGTTACCAAGGATATTCATACATCTTTTCGCAAACAACTCTCTAAGATGCAAGTATACCCTCAAATTTTGTCAAAGATCAAAGAATGTGTACATCGTAAATATCTCACATCTTTGGCACCTACAGGTGATATGGTTGGAGTTCTTGCTTCTCAATCAATGGAGAGTTTTACTCAGATGACGTTGAACATGTTCCATTCAGCAGGTCTTTCCGAAAAGAACGTATCTCTTGGTCTTCCTCGTTTTGAAGAGCTAATGAATGCAACTTCAAATCCTAAAATTATTGGTTGGAATTTTTATCCACTTGAGAAATTTGACAGTTCAGATAAACTTCGAGGAAGTATTCTTCTCCCTGAAGTAAAGCTTGGCAATTTGATTACTCGTGCTGTTCCAGAGATGAACCCAGTTGAAGATTCGTGGTATCCTCTTCATGATATTTTGTACTCAAAAGAATACAAAAAGTGTACCTGGCGAGTTCGTTTGTTCATGAATCCGGAAAAGATCTTTCGACAATCCCTCACTCTTGTTCAGATTGCTTCAGAGATTGAACGACAACTAGAAACAACTTTTGTCGTGTGTTCTCCAATGGGTGGAGATAAGCTTATCATTGATGTATACGTTGATACAGTTCAAATTGTAGCAGATGGCAACTTTTCTGAATTGGAAGCACAAGAACAATATGTTCGAGATATTGTTCTCAAAGCTCTAAAAGATCTTTGTATCAGTGGAGTTCGAGGTGTAGAAGCTGTTTATCCTAAACAAACAAAAACAGGTGAATGGTACTACGAAGGTAACGGTGGTTCCCTTATCGATCTATTAAGTCATCCATCATGCAATTCATCGAAGACAGTAAATGACAACATGTGGGATATTTTCGAATGTCTTGGAATCGAAGCCACACGCGCTTTTCTAATTTCAGAAATTGTAAAAGTACTTTCTTTCGATGGAACATTTGTGAATCCTAAGCATGTTATGCTTCTAGTTGATCGTATGACAATTGATGGAAATATTAGCGCTGTCAATCGATATGGAATGGATCGCGAACACTTTGGACCGCTTGCAAAAATGGCATTCGAAGAATCAACTGAAAACACTCTTCGATCAGCTATTCATGGAGAAACAGATGATCTTAGAGGTGTCAATGCCTGTATCATTACCGGAAAGACAGCAAATATCGGCGGTTCTTCATGTGAACTTTTGGTAGATTTGGCACAGCTCGAAGATGTTCAAGAAGAAACCTCAGACACTATCGAGTTTTAGATCGGGAGATAAAGAATAAATAACCTAGGTTATTCATACGTTACTTTTTAAGTTTAAAATTTGGGCGGAAAAAAACTGAAAATTTTTTTCCCGATTTTCCAAAAAAGTACAACAACTCTCAACCCTTACCTTTCCAAACTTTCCAACCTCCAACTTTCCAAAATGAACAGCAACTTTTTCACCCAACTTACTGCTACCATCGAGAAGACCGTCATTGACGTTCTCGCTCAACACGTCCGAGGTTTTTCCCAAGCTCTTGCCGAGAAGAGTGAGGGCAAGTTCACTTCCGAGCAAGTGATGGAAGTGTGGAACACTTTGTACCCGGAGGCAACCATCTCGGCAAGTACACCGGCGCATGCCGAGGCAAAGAGTCCTACTCAGCGCACGAAGACTGACAAGACTCGCCAGTGCGAAGTCAAGAAGACTGCCGGCAAGGACAAGGGTAACCCGTGTGGCAAGAACTGTGTTGTTGGAAAGGACACATGTGTTGCACACACTCCCAAGAACTCCGAGCCTAGCTCTCCGGCATCGCCTGCGTCGAAGAGTGTTACGGGTGATGCACCCTCTATCGGTTCCAACGAAGAGCTGGCAAAGCTGAAGGTCGAAGATTTGAAGACTCTTCTTCGCAAGTATCCCACTATCGAGTTTTCCAGCAAGGACCGCAAGCAAAATTTGATCGACAAGCTTTCTGAGTACCGAGATTCTCAGTCTTCGAAGCCGCGTTCGCAGAAGACGCTCGAAGAAGCCTTTTCTTCGCCTGCTCCGAAGGTAGCTCAAAAGGCAACTACTCCAGTGGAGGTTAAGACTTCCACTCCGTCGGCTTCTACATCCACTGCGTCTACCCCCATCGGATCCGACGAAGAATTGACAAAGCTGAAGGTTGTCGATTTGAAGGCGCTTTGTCGTCTTCATGAAGTTCCCATCGGCAGCAAGGATCTCAAGAACGATTTGATCGCTTCTTTGATCAAGAAGCGTGATTCCATGGTGCCGACTACCAAGGTTGAAGAGAAGGAAAAGGTGACTGAGGAGGTCGAAGAGGTCGAAGAGGTTGAGGACCAAGACGACGAGTTCGAAGACGAGGAAGAGGAGGTTGAGGAAGAGGAGGTTGAGGAAGAGGAGGTGGATGAGGTTGAGGAATAATAAAGCAAACAAGAATATCTATACTCTTCGGAGTATATAAAAACCCACTTTTAAAATTGAAACCTATATGTGACATAATTAGAATATAAGATGGAGCTTAAATTCTTTAACGGTACTTCTCGAAATGAGTTGTACCCATTTTTACAACTTTCTTTTTCAGATCTTTCATCTGAGCAATATCAGAAAGTTAACAATGGTCACCGCTTTGTAGAATGGATATGGGCAGAAAATAAAGAAAACGAATTAGTAGCGTGTGCTGCAATTTTTAAGAAAAGGGTAACACACAATACAGGTTATAAAATGGGTCTATTTTGTACCCATCCACAATTTCGAAGGCGTGGAATAGGTAAAAAATTTTATCAGTATATTAGCTCCAAATATAAACCACTAGAATGGGGAGCTATCACACCTGAAAGTATTAATTTTTATACTTCTGTGGGAGCTATTAACCATGGAAAAGTTAGTTATGGAGAAGGTAAGAATTACGTCATTTTTACAAATGTATAATATCTCTAGAGATATTATCTTTACTTACATACGAACAGGACCCATTCGGTATTGGTATTCAGTTGAAGCTATTTTAGCTGCTGCTGCCTCTGTCATACTATCCCTAAAATATAGTTCATCTGCTACTTGTAAATTTGATACCGCTTGAATATAATCATCTAGTTTTGTTCCATCACGTCTATATTGAGGAATAATATGACCATCTGCTGTTAACATATCCATATGAGCTGATTCTGTACGAATAGCAAACATACCGGCAAAAGGATCAGGATTGGTGACATAGTACTGATTGTTTCCAGGAAGATCGCCAATGTTGCGATAACCATCTCCGCCTCCATCGTAACGAGGGTTATATTGACCATTTCCTCCTAAAATGGAAGCAGCTCGGTATGGTCCTGTCCTTCCATCATTATCATCAGGGAAGATAGCACGTTGATATGAAGTACGAGCATTTTGTATATATTCAGGACTCCAACTTAACATGTCTTCACCATGATATCCAACGCTATTTAAACTATCTTTATATTCAGGGCGACTCTCTAGTCCGCCACCTCTATTTAGAGGTTGAGGATAATGATGAACATATCCAGGATCAGATTGAACCTTTCGATGTATATAATAGTTATTTCCTGCAGCAAACCGATGATCAGTTCCATCAACACCTAACGCAAAAGGTAAAGGTACACCGTTATATACTTTATTTGTTCCTTGCCCTACTATTCCGATAGATCCAAATTCTCCTACTTGAGGTACAGATGGAGGCAAAGGGGTAGACGGAATTCCAAAGTTTTCATAGAGAGAAGAGTGATTACTGTGAGAGGAGTGAGAAGAATGAGCACCATGAGCAGGTTGAGAGGCGTGAGCGGGCATGAAAGAAACAGGAGGATTGGAAAAGTAAGGAGAGGAATTATTTTGACGTCCCCATGCAATTTCTTTAGAGTATCCAGAAGGAATTAATGTATCTTGAAACTTGTTAATCTGTGGATGATATCCACCCCATTCATTTGCCATTGCAGGAGATGGAGCTTCAATAGGAATACGTCTGTATTCAGGTCTTCCAGGACCATTATGTACATTGTATACAATCTGACCTAACGGTGTATTTTCTGTTAACATTCCTTGAGGTGTAAATGATTCGCGAGTTTTCTGCATGTCTTCACTTTGAGAGTAGTATAGAATAATAATAAATAAAACACCAAAAATCAGAAATTGGAGAGAACCACCAATCTTTAAAATATAGAGTACAATCGAAATCAGTATAATAAGTCTTGTTAATGTATTCATTCTTATATCATACGGTTGTTTTCCATTCGGAATAACATTAATATCTCCAAAAAGCTTTAAAGGATTATTTATCCAAAAACTCATTTATTTTTGGTATAACTAGTTTATTTTTTATTCTCAACAACAAAGAATGTCATTTCTATCATTTGGTTATTCTTATGGTGATCCTTATACTCGTCCGAATCTTCAGCAACTACAAGAATCATTTGTAGTTAATCATGGGAGTATATATTCGATGTTGTCTGATAAATTTTCTATCTTTAAAGCAGTTATAGATAAATCTGTTCTATATCGTGATGTTTTGAATAGGATTGAATTACCTATCACTTTATTTGTACCACCGGATGAATTTCTACCCGATTCGGTAAAAAAGAGTTTATTAAGATTGGATAGAGCAGATGCTACTTCTTTGCTCAGCTATCACACGAGCAATGGAGCTTTAGAACTTTTAGATGGTCACACTATAGGCACTCGGCATTACAGCATTTTACTTTCTCGGATCGGTAATATGCTTATTCTACCAAACCGAGAAAGCGAGCAACAAATAGCTTTATTAAGTGAAGGCAACCGCTTTAAAAATGGTATTGTTTACGTCATAGACCAACCTATTATTCAAGGAGCACAATTATAATTTAAAAGGATAAACTCCTTTTAAAAAATGCAAGTTATAGTTATAAACCGTCCTGTAGACATAGATAGGAAAAAAAGAATAATTGAAAGGCTAGAAAAACGTAATCTTCTCGAACACTTTCACATTATCCCAGCAGATGATAATACAGAAGAATTTAAAACCTTTATTAAGGGTGTAGAACATACATTTGATGAGCGTCAAATTCGTGTGGCTGGATCTTTACTATCTCACATTAAAGCATACAGATACTTTTTCGATGAGTCAGAATGTTCTGAATGCATCATTTTAGAAGATGATGCTATGTTACATAAAGATTTTAGGGCTAAATTGGCTGATATGATTTCTCATCGACCATCTGGCTGTGAATGTATTCTTTTAGCTCCTTACTGCTGTGTACAAATGACATATGATCAACAAGTATATCCTGGTCTTTTTAACCATTTTTCAGGTGCAATCTTTGGTGCTTCCTGCTACTGGTTTACTAAAAACTTTGCTAAACGTGTACTTGAAGAGTATGATCGTCCAATGATTGAATATCCAAATTTCTCTCCTTGTTTAACATCTGAAAATGTTATCCATAACATTGGAGCATGTATTACTATTCCTCCACTTGCAATTGAAGAATCGATTGATACAAATTTGCAGCCTCAATCTCATCTTCCTGGAAAGAAAACTTACTGGAATTATTATGGGTTCGAAAATTATGAGTAATATTTTGTAAAAACCACACTTTTTCGCATCTTTATATAAATGCTCATTAAGTTAATCGTGGCAATCATCGTACTTGTTTACGCAGCTCTTCAAACCGATCTTAATCGGAAATGTAAGAAAAAGAATGCAGTAGCTGACTCTCAGTCTAACACTTTGCAATTTATTAATATTACAATGCTTACTTTGGCTACAGCTGGTGTACTTTTCTTTGGATATCATCTACTTGTCCCATCAGCAAGTAAGGTCAAGTTTGAATCCTACTTTTAATATAAATAGTTTAGACTATTTATAAATGACTACCGAACTTTTGACAGAGCATGCTAAATCTCGCAATGAATGGACTGATGAACTTGAGAAACAACTTCAATATATTGGAGAATGTTCACAAGGATATACCCAAATGTATAAAATGGATATACTTAGATATTCAACATTTCAACAAAGGTTAACAAGTTTAATAATCTCTTCTGGTATTATTAGCGGGGCTTTGCTTACTTTATCTTTAGCACTTGGAATCGATAAAAGTCAAGCAATGGTAATCATTTCCACTTTTTTATCATTCGGTACATCAGTTGGACAAGGTTACTTATATCAGATAGATTATGCTTCAATAATTTCTGAACTTAAACGTCAAGCAGCCAAATACTCTGGTCTTCAAAACAATATTAAAAGGCAGTTAAGTATGCCAAGAAATAAAAGGGAAAAAGCTAAAGATTATCATTATTGGATTACAAATAGTTATGATCAGCTTGGAGAAACATCATTGCATATTCATCCAGAAACTATTATCCTTTATCGGGAATTATGCCAAAAGGAAAAGTTACCGTTTCCAGATGAATTTTCGTCAAACTCACGAATTGTGATTCATACAGAAGATACTCAATGTGTGACACGAGCCGATACTTCAAACGAGACACGAGACGAGACACGAGACGAGACACGAGACGAGGCGAAAAGAAACGATACCGTAGAAAATGGAAGTTTACGTATTCAAGAAGCATTAAAATATACTGATCAACATATGCATTACGAACTTACTCGACTGGCAGGACATTCTGAGGAATAATTCAGTACTACTATCCAAAATATTAAAGACACATATTCTCCAAATAAATGGATAGTGTATGTGTATGTGTTACAAATTGTACAAACTCTGAAGAAAGACCTAAACCTGAACAATACGTTCAACCTGTATTTACTGTAGTGCGTGATATTTCTGTTGAAAATGTAACAATGGACCAAATAGAACATAATAATCTTGAGCTTGATTCTGATATTTTTACAGTAAGTCAGGAGAGTGAAGGGAGCGACGAAAACAAAAAAGAACTTTGTCAAAATCGTGATAGATTTATCACAAATTTTGACTTTTCAAATGCTGATGAAGTAAATCAATATCTTCGCTATTGGGGAAAGATACCTCAATTTCTTGAGGTTCGAAAGACAGAAAATAAAGGTTATGGTGTTTTCACATTAAAAGATATAATACCTAATACACCCTTAGGTGTATACTTAGGAATTCCTCGTTTAAATACAAATGGAATGCAACCAGACAATGATTATCTTTTTAATCTCAGGAATTTTAGTGGAGAATGTGAAGGAATTGTTGATGCAGAAAATTTAACGTATGCTAATTATACCCGTTTTATTAATCATAAAGAAGAACCTAATTGTGAAGCTGCAATGGTTCCTTTAATGGTCACAATAACCTCTATTGATTTTATACCAGCAGGAACTGAGTTATCTATCAACTATGGGAAATTATATTGGGAAAAAGATCCAAGTCAGATTAAAGAGTAGAGTGGAAAGAGTGGAAAGAGTTTGATAATAAACCTAGGTTTATTATATAGTGGTTTCACATGTGAAACAAATACTTTAACTACAAAGGAGTTTCGTAGTTGAAATCGTCAGAACCGTCTGGTTCGACACAGGAAAGATCTTGTCTTTTCTTTTCCAAAGTTAGTACTACAGGATAAGAAATAGGTTGAATTGGATCTGACCTGTTAATCGTGTAATACAGGATACGAAATGCTTCCCATACATTTTCAGATGGAGGTTCTTCAAGTCGTAAGTAACCATTCTTCAACCATTCAAGTGATGGAACTTCAAGATATGAAGCAATTTCTAGTGGTCTGTTAAAAGCACTCTCAAATGACTGATACCACCGTTCACAGCTATCTTCCGACATGATAGGCAATTGGTATTCACTATCGACTGTTGTTAAGAGACACTTCTCTTGTGATTCACCCCATTCCAACGGTAGATATTGAATGGTACGGTATAGGTCATCTTTCCATGAAACAATTACTGGAAGAGAGTAAAGAAGATATCCTACCGTATAGGAATCTTCGTTAAGTAAACGAAGAATTTTCTTTGCTGTCGAAACCGATGGCACAATTGCCATTGTCAATGTCTTGTTTCCTGTCAACTTCAAGAACCCTTCAGGGAAAAACTTTTCAGTTGGTGTCTTAAAAACAAAAGGTTTCGGAACACGGTTCTTTGGAATAAAGTAAACCTTCTCTTTTTCAGAAGGTTTACTTTCAAATGGTGCAGCCTGTTTCTTTTCATTCTCATAAAGTTTCAACAATTTAGATGCAAGATCAGTTCGAGGTTTTGGAGGCTCTGTTGGAACCAATCGAACTTGTTCTGTAATCTTTCGGGGTGTAGGAATTGTTGACACATGCTTTGCAGGTAAGTTTCGAAGACTTGGTGGCTCCCATTGTGTTTGTCGAGGAGCCCTACGACGGGAATCATTGTAACTCCACATGGATGAACCACGAGAAGAGTACGAAGAGGAGGATGAACCACGAGAAGAGTACGAAGAGGAGGAGGATGAACCACGAGAAGAGTACGAAGAGGAGGATGAACCACGAGAAGAGTACGAAGAGGAGGAGGATGAACCACGAGAAGAGTACGAAGAGGACATGTTGAAGATCGAAAGGTTGTTGAGTTAAGCAGAGTAGGTAGTGAGTTACGTTAAAATTAAACAAAAATTTTTCTGTTTAATTCAATTTTTATTACATAAAAAGCCCTGCCGCTTTCATCTTTAACACAGGGACTGTACTTGCTGTACCCTTTCGAGTTGCTTCTAATTCCTCCATTACCTCACGTACATCGCCTTGAACACCATGACGGCGTAAAACTTCAGCGGTATCTTTTTCTATTTCATTCTTCTTCTTCCTCTCCCTAGCATTCTTTTCTGATGCAACAAATACAATGTTGTCTAGACGAACACCATTTCGATCATTACTATCAAGATATTCAATCACAATACTTTCGAGATCTTTCTTCCTCTGACGAAGCTCTTTTAATTGTTTGTTCAGATTATGTATTTCTTGGGCAACACCCTTAAGTTCTTTTAAAGCAGAAGAAATTTCAGACATTTGATAAACGTTTGAATTCTTTAATTCAAACGTAAACGTATACAAAATTATCCTTATAAGACGAATTAAACTATCTCGAATATTATATTACTACATTAAATGTCAACCATAACAAATTTGTACAGTTCAAAATTATCAGGAAGTACAAATATAATAGGAAATGGAAAAATATGTTTGACTGGAGCAACTGGTCCTACTGGTCCCGCCGGCATTGATGGAACAGCTTCGAATACGGGAGCAACTGGTCCTACGGGAACTACGGGAACTACGGGAGCAACTGGTCCTACTGGTCCCGCCGGCATTGATGGAACAGCTTCGAATACGGGAGCAACTGGTCCTACGGGAACTACGGGAGTAACCGGTCCTACGGGAACTACGGGAGTAACCGGTCCTACGGGAACTACGGGAGCAACCGGTCCTACGGGAAGCGTAAGTGCTAATATTCATTATATAGATTCGTTATCTGACTTTCCAGATCCTGTAAGTAATAATATTGTACTTCAAGATTTTGATACGTATATAATAACTAATGTAGTTGATTTGATAGATAATAAAATAACATGTGGAGAATCAACTACTATTATTGGATTAAGTAGTGAAAATAGTGGATTAATAAGTAATTTGTCAGCTGGTAACTCATTACTTAATTCTACATACTCTTTACCGTTACGTGATTTACAACTTTCTGTAACTGGATCTGGAACAGTATTTAATTTAAATGGTAGTTCTGAGTATGCATTAGATTTTTTCTCAATAAATGTTTTAAATAGTAATTTAGGGTCAATTTCCAACTATTCAAATGCTCTTTTCTTTTCATGCGCATTTTTTGGATGCAGAGATTCATTATATATTAGTGGTACAATAGGAACTGTTGGATTCAATCAATGTATTTTTAATACATCTTCGCCTATTGATATACTACGTGTAAACGGTACACTTACACGTAGGTTTAGGGTTATCTATTCTGCATTTTTATTACTAAACAGTTTGTCAAGTGCTATAAATACAACAGGTGCTATAATACCTACGGAAAGTTATATTCTTGACACTTGCAATTTTACAAATACATTAAGTCCCTCAACATTAATTGGATATTCTGAAAGTAACAATGAATCCTTATTTATTAATAATACTAATATCAATAACACATCAAGTAATTTGCAAGTGTTTATGCGTGATAATGCAATAAGTACAATAGTTAGTTTATCGAACGTCTGGTATAAAGCGGATGGTATAACTACTTTGGATACAGATATAACACGACGATTTACAATGCCTACATCAAATAGGTATACATGTAATGCAGTTATTGAACGCACATACCAAATAATAGCAACATTAACATTTACATCAGGAAATAACAATGTAATAGATATAGGAATTTATTCAAGCGTGCTGGGAGATATTCTCCCAGCCAGTATAATTTCATCAACTGCTAATTCAGGTGGAAAAGGTGAAAATATAACAAGCATAGTTTTACTTCGTCTAAAAAATAATGAATATATTGAAGTTTATGTCAAAAATAAGACTACCTCGGCAAATATAACTGTCACAGATTTAACAGTATGTATTAGTCAGATTTAATAATCCAAAGATTATTAAATCACTACGTGGAATCACTACGTGGAATCACTACGTGGAATAATCCGAAGATTATTTATTCATACGATTTCCGTAACCCATTTTTTTTAAACCTCGAATAGCTACTTCACATGCATGTTGTTCTGCTGCTGCTTTCTTAAACTCTTTGCCTTGCCAGCTTAACTGCCCTTCACGCGTGTTAACCTTAAGAGTAGCAGTAAAGACAATTTTGCCATTTTCGTCAACATCTTGATCATAATGAATTGTACTTGAAATCCCACTACCATCCAACAATTGTTTGAAGCGTGTCTTAGCATCGTAAAGATCTTCATATTTCAATGAAATCTCCATCCCATCAAAAAACGAAGACACAATTCGATAACCAGGTCCGAGACTTACCATGTAACCCTTTCGGGTAGAGTTTTCATCACACAATGCGCTAACACGAATAAGAGCACCGTTGAAAGCTTCAAATGTATCTTCCAATAGACTTGGCATTTCATCTCGCCTTGTCAACATATCACTTGCAATGTAATCTCCAAACCCGAGATTTTCAGCACATTGAGAGAAAATTGCTTTCGATACCAAGTTAATTTTCAATCGAGCAAGAGTACCAACACCACTTCCATCGTCAGCCATCAACTCAGGAAACCTTTGAGATAAGTAGTTCACAACACAAAAGTTTAGAATAGAATCTCCGAGAATTTCCAAAGCTTCGTAATTCTTTTGAGCATTTGCACTCGAATGAGTAAATGCTTGTTCAAAGATATCGAGATGTTTCAGATATTCATTTACTTTAGCTACAGGCAATTTAGCCTGCCTGGTTAGAATTCCAGTGATAAATTGCTTGAACTTTTCTCCTCGCAAAGGAGAAAATTTCTCGTCACTCAAACGCTTCTTTTCGTCTTCGTGACGTTGACGAGCTTCATTTGTAAAAGCAGAATTCCTAAATTCCAAGCGCTCTGGATTAGAAGAACGTTCGGAGTTGGGACGTTCGGAGTTAGAAACACGCTCTGACTGAGCATAATTGCCCCTTCCGCGACCACGGAAGGACCCGCGAGCACCACCCCTTCCGCGACCACGGAATGCTCCACGAGCATTGTTACTCGGAGTAGCGCTCATTGACGAGGAAGAGGAACAGGAAGAAGAGGAGGACGGAAGAGAAGACATTTACTTTTCTCCTTCTAAAACTTAAATTTTTCAATTTTGTACGTAAATTAATCCGTACACAAATTGGATTTCAATACAGATCCATAAGAACAGTAACCAATATGCGAAGACTCATGAGCTGTAGAATTAGACTCGGGACCGTTACTTCTTCCTATAGGTGCTACAGCACTATAACCACTCTGATGGAACTTGATCGAGTATTCGGAATTGGAAATTAAATTACTATGTTCACTAACAGAAATTGTTGTGTGGTTATGGGCATTTGATAAATGACCTGTTTCAGAAGAATTATTGACACTAAAAGACATTTGTTTTACGAATGAAAATTAAAAAATGATGATAAATATTTTAGAACCTGTCGAGTAGTAGCTTCGTTAATAGGCATTTTATATGGACGGAAAAGAATTTTTCCTGTATGAGAGCCTGAAATATACGCAGTTTTATCCCATCCCGGATAAGCTTTTGATAAAAATTCTTTCGATTTTGCAGGACACGGTAATGTCATTTTAGCATATTCGCACGTAGTTAATGGATACAGCTGAGATGGCTGAAATTTTTCATTCACCCATTTCTTTCGTGCAGTGATATCTTGGTATACATACTCTCCGTTTTCGATAACAAATTTAAACACATCAATAAAGGGAAATTTCAACTCTAAATTAGATCTTCTGTTATTTTTTAAATCATAAACTTTATAACCAAATGATACTTTCATAATTCCAAGTCCAAATTTTGAAAAAGGGAGAGATTCAAAATTTGGACTCGAAGGAGAGTCAACTCCCGTGTGATCAACTATTCCAATATCGATATCATCATCCCAGGGCATTCTATCTTGATATCGAAAAGAGCCTAGAAGTGAGCCAGCAATTAAAAAGTATTCTACATGATTTTCTTTAAGGAGTTCATTTAATCTCTCCATTATTGAAAGCAATAAAAGATGATCATGATTACTCATACATACTTGTTTAAAGGGTTCTATTTCAATGTTAAATTCTTTAACTGTTCGAACTGGTAAAAGAATTTGTAAACATAAAAAAGTAATCAATACTATTCCGAGTACAAACATCCAAATTCCATTTTTAGTTGTCATTACTACCTTTACATTCAATATCAAATAATTCTTTACAAAGAATTATTATTTCCCATGCTACTCGCACTCTGTACTCTGTACTCGCTAACTCCCATATATTTCATCATACGTGTAACACTTTCCAGATTTACTATTACAAACTTTGCCTCCGCCGTATATTTCGTCATACGTGTAACACATATTATCATCGTCATCCTGAGAGTAACCATCTACACAATAACCCTGTGCGCCATTTTGAGATGTACAAACTTTACCTTGAGTAAAGTCTTTTCCGCTCTGTATCTTTGAAGCAATCTCGTATGATGCACGTGCAATATTTTCAATCTTCTTTGGACCCCGGTATTCCAGGTAAAATTTCCCGTTGACATATACAACTATGTACGGAACATATCTTATCGGAGTAATAGATGCTTCAGCCATCTGTTGGATACGCATATTATTTGCACTTACGTTTGCAACAGCAAAATTTACACCATGGACTTTACCTGGTAAGCCTTTAAATTCATGGAATAAAGGTTTACAAACAGGACATGAAATAGAATAAAAAAATACTACAGTTACACCTGGTATACGATGTACTAAATCATATTGACGAGGAGTAGGACCTTCTCCGTTCATAGCACCAGGTGGCAATCCATTTTGAGAAGCTTGGAGAGAAAATTCGCGATCAGTTAAGAAAAACAAACCAGATGACATATTGTTTAGTATTTACGTGCACTCTTTATATCTTGTTAAGAATAAGAATATTTAATGTAAATAAGGGTGAGAAATGGAAGACTGATGCTGAATATCAGAACGAAGTATTCCGTATTGCGCGAGACCTAATTGGTTATATACACTGCCACCCTTTAGAAGGGCATCCGCTTCATGAGCACTCGAAAGTGTAGAAGAGGTGGGACCACATTGAGATAAATTACTTTCAGCATCAGCGTAAGTGATAGGATTCATATAGGGTTGAGCAGGGCAAGCCTCATATTGGGGATACATGAACTGTGCCGAAGCAATAACATTAGATTGACGAGGATCGAACGGAATCGAACGAGAAGACTTCTCAAAAGCAGATAATTGTTGAATATCGGACATCTTTTTGATATTCCGAGATAAAAAATTTACATAAAAAAGATTTCATTCTAAAAACTAAGTTTATCAAGAAAAATGGTATTTAAGTTATATTTGGTTAACAACACTCAATATGAATATGTAGATTTATGTAGGTCAAATTTTTCTCAAGAAAGGTGTATGTTTATGCTACCTGAAAATTGGGATAATTATGATGACATGGAAGTTATGACAGAGTTTGTTTTTCGAGAAAAGTTAAAGCATCGTAAAAAGTATGAACTTGTTGATATGTTCCCAGAGTATGATCAAGATGAATCAGAACCTAACAGTGATGAAGAAGATCTCAAAGAAGATACAAGAAAAAAATACGTTGAAAACAACGACGAGAGTGATGAAAACGACGAGAGTGATGAAAACGTTGAGAGTGATTATAATTAAAGCTACATTGTAAATCAGAAATGAGTGATGATAATAATTCTGTAGCAAGTAATGCTACAACTACTACCATCGCTTCTGAAATAAAAAGATCTCTTAACGATAAGAGTAACGGCAGTAACAGCAGTAAAGGGAGTACACTACGAAAAAAGTCTAACCCTCTTCCAAGAGTTGCGTATTTAAAAGGGAGTAACGCAAGTAACGCAAGTAACTGGATCTCCGAAGGAGGAAATGGTAGTACAATATTACCATGTGGAGAAAAAATACACAAAAATCATAAGTGTTTAATAGCATGCGGGTCAATTGAAGAAGCTATTGGCTTAATTGGAAGGCTTAAATCATGCCATTTCAATCTTGAAGAAACAAGTGCACGTAAAATGTTTATATTTGCAAGATTGACTAAAATTCAAGAGGATTTATTAAGTATTATTAAAAGTATTACAACTACTCCTGCAAATCCAGGTAAACATACAAATTCAAGATTTTCATCTGACAGAATTAAGGAATTAGAAGATGCAACAGTAGCTCTTAACTCAAGAATATATACAGGTATTCCTGGTGCTACTTTACTTGAATCAGATATTTACATTATTTGGTCTATTGTTAGAAGATGTGAAAGACAAGTTATTAATGCAAGAGACCCATCTCTTGGAGTTATTGTTGAAGATAATGTAATTATGTACATGAATAAATTAAGTAGTTACTTTTCTCATTTAATTACTCATATGGTAGGAAAATTTTAAAGGTATTTTGTAATACGTTATTTTATACTGTAATTTTTGTCCTTGATATATAAATATTGCGTTGCCATTTACTATCTTATATGTACCTGTACACATAAGAAAAGGCACTAAAGAGTTAATGTGATTTTTTGCTTCAACTTCGGTTGTGTATGCACAGATACATTCATTATTGTTTACAACTATATAAACCATTTTCTCCTTTGTATCCTTAGGCTCTTTCATTCCATAGTCACAAGGTTCTGTTTGTGTCCAGTTTTCATTGTAGAATACTGTTTGATAATCATGGATAAAATCTTGAGAATTTCCATCTTTACGTTCATGAATAATGCCGTTCTCTATACTCTCTCCTAAGTCTCTTTCACCTCTTTCACCTCTTTCAGTTGTTTCATCAAATTCTGTATACGATGAATTAGCGTTTCTAAATAGATATTTGAATGGATTATTTATAAATGACATATGTCCTTTATAATTTCAGTTAAGGGTTTTTAAATAGCTTTCCCATAATGCGTATAGGTAAATTGTTTTACCTGTTTCTTTCTTAATGATAGGTTCTTCAAATTTTCTATTAATTCGAAGAACTCCTTCAGAAAGTTCAATCCCATCAATAGATTTAATATATCCACCTTTGAGATATATATCCGTACTATTAAACAATTTGAATACAGTGCCAACTGAAACAAAAAAGTACAATCTTCTCATGTCTTTTTCAGAAAGATTGTATTCTCTTTGAGAGTCTATAACATAATCTTGTATTAAATTATCTTTCAAAGTTTTTTTCTTTATTTTATTCCACAAATCTTCCGACCTCCGGGTCGAATTTGCTTTTTGGAATTCTTCAAATACTTCTTTCTTCTTTGTCATATCCCCTTTGGATTTTAACCCGTATATTTCACTAAAAAGATGATGTATATCTTTGTATATTTCATCAATATCTTTATTGATGAAAGAGTAATTAAACTCTTTCTTTTTTGTGATAGAATAGATATTATTTTCTTTGAAATAAATACCTCGTGGAGTCTCTCCATATGCTAAATTTTCAAATATTCTCTTCCAAAAAGGGTCAGTAGTACAATCTCGACAAGCAAGAAATATAGGATAAGTAATTGTTCTCATTTATTCTACTTGATGTTTGTTTATCTAGAATCGACTATTTACAAATTTATTCGAATCGTTTTGACTCGAATCGTTTTGACTCGGATGTCTACTTCTTTCTTTTTACCATGATAAACATCAAAGCCAAAATTACTACTATCCATACTAAAATAGATAATTTGGCAGATGATGAATCAGAAGGAACCGAAGAAGGAACCGAAGAAGGAACTGAAGAAGAAACTGAAGACGGAGAGGAGACAATGGCTGATGGTCTTGCTGCTGACGAAATCGCATCAGACCAAATTCTAACAGTTACAGGTTCAACGCTTTTCAAAGCTATCATTCCAATTCCAGAATTAGGTGTGACATTAATACTTGCATAACCCCCTTTTGAAGGTGAAAACTGTATTACACCTTCATCAAGATTTTTTTGTGATGGATTCCCAAACATAAAATCTTTTCCATCTTGAGACTGAACATGTACCATTCCAGTAAAATTTGGATTACCGTCAGTAATATCGTGAAGAGTATGATGCGCACTTAATGTAAAATCAGGCATTTGTTTATCGTATGATTTTTCTTTAATTATACAATTTAGTATTCTTTTTATAAAAAAGAGCGAGAGCCGTGAGAACAGCGAGAGCAATGAGAGCTGTGAGACCCGTGTGATGTTTTACAATACGTGGCGGATGATATGGAGGATTAATTGGTGTATTATGTGTTATTGAGTAAGCATCTGTATCAGCGATATTTTGTGCATCTGTACTATCAATAGGAGATGGAATACAAGCATAAGCTTTTTCTTCAATACGTGATGCATTGATTCCCATTTTTACATAAAACCAACCTACACCAGAACCAGGAAGATGTGATGCTGGCCATGCGCTTCCCCATGAATTTCGACAAATCCAGTATTCATCTCCTTTATCATTCTTACCCCATCCTAAAATTTCGATTGCATGACCGCCTTCGGATTTTTGACCACTTTTCGGAGAATAAATACTTACTCCATCATATTCATTGAAATCTGGATATACAGCTAATAAAGCTCCAATTATTGGACCATCGTGATAAATATGTGCTTTCATATTCCGAATTAAATCCCTTCCTTTTCCATCGATTTGAAATGTGTCAAACTTTTTTACAAGTGCATGGTAACCGTTCGATTTGTTTATACAGGTACCAAATTTTTCAGGAGTATATGGAGACTCAACTTCAGGAATGTATACTTCTTTAGGAAGAGTACTTAATGCGTCATCAATATCAGCACCATCACAATCTTTATGATAACAATTTAATAAATTTTGAACACTTAGAGGTACAGAAGGACCACCTTTAATTTTAATCCTGTCAGCTATTACAGATGTTATTGCAAAAGCCCAACAACTTCCGCATTGTCCTTGGTCTCGAGCTGGTGTTAACTGCCATGGTTCATATCTATAGTTTTCAGGAAGTTCTTCTTCTGATATAACATGTCTTCTCCGAGGTAAGTTAACATTTTTGATAGTTGTGCCGAGAGGAGGTCGAGAAAAGGATTTGCTCATTTAATGTAAAAAAAGGATATATAAAAAGATACATCTAGAGAAAAATGTCTTGTTCAAATAGAGTATGCTCCCTTGAAACAACGAGAACTTCAACACCCACTTTAACAAGCTCGCATATACGACGAACTATTTATGAAAGTATTATACTGTATTACGGAAATCCTCTAATGTATAAGATTGATTCACCTAATCCTATGTTTTCAATGTACGCTATCGGCGTATCATCTTTTTGTGCAGATCGAAGATATCTTATTGCTGTGTGTCCACCTGATAGGAATGGTCTTGGATTTCCTACACATTTATCCCAGTTAAACTGGTTATCATTTCAAGCTAGGGTTAGCCCAACAAACTATTCTGTTGGGTCAATTTATGTCGAAGGAATACCAAATCCTTTAACAGAATCTGAAATAACTCAAATACCTGATGAAAATAATGTGACAACATATAGTGTGAGTGGTTACCCTCTTAAAGTTCAATTGCTTGGAGATGGAGCAAGATACAGAAATAGAGGAACATTTGGAGAAGCACTTCAAACATATAACACGGTCGTATTTTTTTCATAAGTAATATAATAACCCTAGGGTTATTATTATTCGTGTATCATCACACCCATTCTAATTGTTTTGCTTCCACATCTTTCGACAAATCACACATGTTACAAACACAGTCATACCTTCATCGCCACTTCGTGTTTGAATTTGTGTGTTTCGAGTCTTATTGTAAACCCTACCAGCTTTCTTACAGTCATTGCATTCATGAATCCCTTCAACTACATCTTGTGAATGATCGGCTTCTTCTGTCAATCGAGCTTCAATTAAGTCGCGATACACCGGAGATTTCCATTCAACCATCCCAGATTTTAACCTTTCGATCACATCCTTAATTCCTTCTTGACTTGCAAGAACTTCATACGCGACTGAAGCATACACAAGTTGAAAATTTTTATCAGTTGCCTTAAGAGGAATATTCCTCAACCGACAAAGCATGATAGTAGTGTTGTATACATGTTTTTCAAGAATGGTTCCGTTCTTTTCATTCTTGTACTTATTGCCAAACTCCTTTGCAATTTTGTCACGGATACTTTGACTTGTAAAAGGATGAGGAATTCGATTACTATAATTGTGTTTAGTCTCAATCACATCCTCTTCATCTTCGTTTTGATGTTGAAACACTTCAATGGTCAATTCGTCGTCACCTTCGAAAAACACCATGTCATCTTCTTTCGGTTCAAAGTCAGTCATAGTAGAGTGGGGTAGAGTAGTAGGTAGAGAGTAGGTTACATTTTAAAACCCAAATGAGTTTTAATTCACTTTTTAGAGAATCTTACACGACTTGATAAAGACGTAAGACTGATACGACGCAAGACCAATAAACACAAGACTAAACAGCGTTACCTAATACGATAGCACATCCGGAGTTTGTAAAAGGTATGAAATTTCCTTTGTGTATTTAGTAATAGTTGTTTCGCTTAATCCCACACGTTGAGAAAACTCCTTCAACTTAATGTTTTTACGCTTTGTTAATAAGGCATAGTAATAAACTACTGCCGCTGCTTCACTCTTAGCGCGACTTCGATTTAGATTTTGTGAACGCCCTTCGATTTGTCTATACAATTCAATTACATTTTCAACTGTTTCATTGTCACTATTCCATCCAGCTAAAATATCACGAATACTATCAATTGTACTTGTATAAGTAATACGTTTTCGTTCAGTATCGTACTCCTTAATTTTTGTTTCAACAATTTTCATTCCGATAGTTACATTATTGATCGGGAATATTTCAAGCAAAGATGCAAGGGTAATGTGATATCCCATAATTTTGTACGCTTCAAGTAAACATGCTAAAATAATTGAGCGACGTTTGTCTGTACGGAAAATAGCACCATTTGTGACTAATTTAAAAATGGCATCTGCCTCATTAATAACTGGATCTGGAATACCGAGACCTTTGACATCATCGCGAATACTTTTGTTCTTTTTCTTTGGAGCCCAACAGCGATTACCATCACCCATACTACGGTTATCAATAGATTTGTACATTTTTGATTCAGTCGATACTCCTCGTTTGATTTCTATTCCGCAATCAAGACATACACATACTCCATATTCTTCTGAAATATTTTTATGAAGACATTGTTCACCTCTCTTGAGTTCATCTCCTCTTTCATCACTTCTTTCACCCCCTTCACCTTCTTGAGTTCCGTTTGTTATCATTTCAAGTTGATCAAATACATCAAAATCATCAGTGTTGTTATTCATAGTTATTACAAAGGGGTTATAATTTTAGTAATATAAGAAAAATTATTTTGTTCACTTTTTGCATAGGTTAAAGATACATGACTATATTAAATGAGTTCTATTGAGATTGTCATTCTACAAAAATTTAAGACCGGTTTAGTTGAGTTTATTGACGAACTCATGAACTGGATGCCAACTGACGAGGAACTTCTTGCAACTCGTATATTAATAAATGATCAGATGCCTATTATATTTTTAATGGAAAAGTTTATCGAACATCTTCTTCCACTGGAGAATCAAATTGCGAATCGAGAAGAAGAGTTCTTTTTGAACGATCCTCAAGTCTTTGGAAATGTGAAAGACCAAAATAAAATTTTAAGTCTTAAGACTCTCTGGACAAATCCAGAGTTTACAAAGTCTGACAAAGAAAAAGCTTGGAAATGGATGGATTTCTTTGTGAAATGTATTAAACTTTACCTTCAACATCGTAAAAATTAATTTCTGTACAGAAATTAACAAAGACTATTTAATTAATCTTACCGCTTACCTTGATTGAAAACGATTGAATAAGAAGGGTTATTAACGCTCCTATACCGCCCCATAAAACTCCTGTACCAAACGAATTAGTCGACAAATACTTTCCGTAGGATATACTTAAACCTCCAAGTATAATGGCAAAGAACAAAGATGCTACTATACCAATAAAGTCTGGTACAAGTGCTTTATAGTTTTTATCGAGCCATTTAAGATATAATGACAATGCAATTGTTTGAATAATAACTGCTAAAACAATTCCCGGAATAATAGTTTGATGCCTGATCATAGTGAATGCAGGAAGCAATGCTGTTAATGAAAAAATTGTGAATATAACTGTTCCCGGAGAAACAAGAGGTTTCGACGAAGGAGAGGACGAAGGAGAGGACATTTCAATCAACAAATAAAAAATGTTTCCGTCATTGACATTATTTCTGTCATAATCACTATACGTAGTGATTATGTTTAATAAAATGTTCTTCTATACATGACCGTGCTCTTCAATCTTATGCTTTAATCTCATTGCTGCCTCCTTAATTTTAGGATCTTCAATTGCCTTTTTTAAAGCTACAGGATTTTGCATTAACACTTCAACCTTAGCATTAATTTTTTTAGCTTTTATGTCTGCCTTACGCTGTTTTAACTCCCTTTGCCTACGTTCTGTACGTGAAGTTGGTTTTGGAGGAACACTCGGATCAAGATAGGGTAAAGTTCCACTTTCATTAATCCTTTTAGCTTCTTCGCGTACTGCCTCCTCTTGAGGGGCAAAATGGCGAAGGAAATCAGTTAGTGATAAATTTTTATACATTTCATCGCTAGCAGGATCATTGGATCTGAATTTTGGTTTTGAAGATGACATGGTTTATATATCAGATTTTTCTTTAATTCTTATATACTCACTTCCTTCACTCCTTTACTCCTGAATATGTATCTCTACATGTACATACTCATGTACATTGGATTGTCAATACCTTCAGAAGCAGTTAAAGTATCAACATCTTCAGGTTTTACAGTATAACTCTTTCCAACAACTTCAGAAGAAAGAGTAAAACTTGTTTTTACATCTGACTGTTGAAGAAAATGGACTTTGGAAATTACTTCTCGAAGAATTCGATTAAGTTCTCGAACACCAGGTTGACGTACATCGTATTTAACATCGCTAATAATATGATTGATAGTTTCGTCAGGAATAATAATATCACCAGGAGAGATCTTCATGTTTGCAAAGTGTTTAGGGATAAGATGTTTCTTAGCGATATGAAACTTCTCCTTTGATGTATAACCAGGAAGAGTAATAGTGAAAATACGATCTCGGAGAGCACTATCTACAGGTTGCCCGTTCATGGACAAAACAAACCACACTCCAGAAAGATTTAGACTCACATCCCTTCCAAGGTAATGATCTTGATATCGTGAATTTTGTAAAGGATCCAGAACGTGCAAAAGCATACTTGTAATCGTTGGATTTTGTGCAATCTTCTCAAATTCGTCAAAGAAAATTACCCCGTTGCTATACCCCATTTCAATTAGAGCATTCGTGATTTCTCCTGGACGTGAACCAACATATGTGTACGAATGTCCTCGCAGAGTTTCAGGATCTGTGATACCTCCGCATGAAATTTGTGCAAACGGAGTATCTAGACATTTTGAGATAAGGCGCGAAATCATTGTTTTACCGATACCAGGAGGTCCTACAAGTCCAAGTGTACATTCCTTCATTTCCGGGTTTGAAATCCGTGCATTTGCAAATATAAGAAGTTGTTCCTTTACTTTTTCAAGACCGTATATATTCTCATCAAGAGAGTCTTTCATTTTTCGAAGAAACGTACTTCGTGAATCACTAAGTGGTTTACATCTTCGAAAAGGTAAAGAAAGACATGTGGTAATCCATTTCTCTAATTTTGCTTTTTCATCATCTCCAGAAGATAAGTTACACATTCGAAGATACTCTTTCAGGATATGACTCTTTGTCAAATCGTCTGCATCAAGTGCTACAATTTGATGATCTAGCGGAATAGAAGATGACAAAGTAAGTAGTTTTTCCTTTGTTTCTTCGTAGGTTTGTTGCGAACCTTCAGGTAAACGACAATAATCATTGTACCGCCTCTTAGCTTCGCTAATTTCTCGAACAAGTAATTTGTGATACTCAATATACTCATGACTTGGATATGGGATTGATCGTAAAACATCATACATTTGAACAATTAAAGCTTTATCTTCCCTTCTCATTGGTGTTAGTAGAACTTGAACAATATTTACCCGTGTTTTAGTGATATATTCGAGAGTCTGAACATATTCTTTGTATGCCATTGGGTTAACATCTTTAAATCTTTCGAGGATTGATGATAAACTTTTCATTTCGTCTTCAGAATCGTCAGACTCCTCAGTGTCAGACTCCTCAGCAGAATCAAATTCAAAGGTTTTCTGTTCCGATGATTCTGATTCCTCCGACGGAGGAGGAGTAGAAGGGACAGAAGGGACAGAGTTAACCCGAGAACGTAAATTGTATGAAATTTCTACCCTTTGTTTCTTTGAAGGAGGCTCTTCATCACTCTCTTCTAATAATCGTTTCATACTTACATTCTCATCAGATGTACTTTCAGATGTACTTTTACTCTTACGTGGCATTCCAATTTATTAAAAGTATTTTTAATAACTATTACTCACTTTTAATAAAACACATTACTGGTAGTTAATGTTATATGGATCAAACCCGTAATTATTCTTACATCCAGTAGTTGCATGTAAACCCGAATGATCTTGCGTACAATCTACATGAGAAGGATGTCTATTAGCTTTTACATTACCCTTCCCGTTCTTCCACACCTCAAAAAATTTCTTGACATCATCGTACCTTAATACAACAAGTATAGCGATAATTAGAACAAGAGCGTAAACAGATGATAGATTCATTTTACTGATACGCTAGAAAATTTGTGTTACTCGATAATTATACATACAAATTTGTATGGGTTTTAGGGAAGAAAAAATTTGACTTTTTTCCGAAAAAAAGAGAGTAAAAGACACCCTCTCAACTCTCCTCAAACTTCTTTCCTCTCCCCTCAAACTTCTTTCCTCTCCCCTCAAACTTCTTTCCTCTCTCCTCTCGAAAATGTTTGCCGACTTCGCTTTCTTCCTGTTCGTGTACTCTTCTTTCTTTCAGCTTTCGATTCTGAAGGGTATTTTCCTCTACTTTCTTTTCTTCTTCTCGGTCGGAGTTGCTAAAGCTTTTTTCCTTCAGTTTGTCTGGACTGGGCTTGTTTTTGGAAACAATGAAACCATGATTAAGTTGGTTCATTTTTTCACAAACGTGTTCACTCCACTTCGTATCATCTTCTACGTGGGTTTCACAGTTTTCTACAGTTTGTTCACGGTTCTTCAATAAAATTCTTAATATCCTGCGGGATATTAACAAAACACCGTTAAATATTTGCAGAAGATTGTGGGTGACGAGTATCTGAAAAATTTACGATACCCAAAATAATCCCCGAGTTGGTCTTCCTACATGTATTGAAGACGATGCAAATGGAAATACCCGATATGAAAGGTGGTGTAAAAATGGGAAACTTCATCGAGATAGTTCTCCAGCAGTAATTGAATATGATCAAGATGGAAATATTATTAAGGAAGAATGGTACATTAATGGTAAAAAGATTGATGATACTAACGTGACAAAAGATCAGGTAGTGGAAAGGTAGTGGATATGCATTCTTAATACTTCAAGAAGTATTAAGAATGCACCTACAAAAGATTAGGCATCATAGTGTACTTGTCTGCAAGATCTCGAAGAGTCTCTGTTGACATTTTTTTGATGTATCCTAACTTAGTTTCTAGAGAGTACTTGAAAACCCTATAATTAGCTGAACCATTTTTATTTAAATCAAACTGACCTGATAACAACAAAAGACTTTCAGGTGTAGCAATTGAAACCGAATAATAATTATCTTCATCAATTAATCCATCAAGCAACTCTTCAAGATTTAGAACAACCTCATTTGTTTTTGGACACATCAAATAATTCTCATAGCATTCCGAAACTGTAACTACATGAATAAGACCGTTGTCAAGAATTCGAAGCATACACGAACCATGATACGGTTTATCTGAAGATCGGTCAATAAACTCTCCAAACTCTTTAGCAGTTCCTTCAGTAAGTTTTTGAGTCTTAGTATCAATTGCTAAGATACAAAGATTTCCTTCAGGATCATCAACATATGAATACCACAGTACAATATACCTTCCACTTGGACTTAAAGAAACCCAGTAATTTCCGTCATCAAATGAACAAGCAGATGCCATAGCCGATTCTGTGGAGATTTCATACCACTTTTGCTCTCCGGTGTTAAGATTCTTCCATTTAATTTCCACTGGACAGCCTTCAGCTTCGTTTTCTTGTTCACCTAAACCGTCATCTCGTTCTTGATGACTCCACCATAATGGTGCATTAACTTTAACAATTGCATTGCAATTTGAAAAGGAAAATTTTTGAAAAGGCATGTGAAGTGTAAGTAGATAGAAATGTAAAGATTTATAATTCAGTCTGTGTGGTTTCGTATTCAATTTTATTAGATATGTACAAATAATTTTCCTTGGAAAATTATTCTTCACTATACCTTCCTTCTCCCCTTCTAACACCCTTGTACAAGCTCGGACGCTGAATATACACGTGCAGGTACTTTAATCCTGTCAGGAAGATATACAACAGCAAGTGATCCTTTGAAAGCGCTTCCTTTTACACTTGAGTAGTAAGCGCTTCCATCGCTACTTAATCCAATCGCATCCGGATAATCTTGGAATAATGAATTGGTTAAGTCACAATCCTTTACAAGAATTTTAAACAAACGAGGACACTGGCTCATTACTGTTTTAACTCCTTCATCAGTAATTTTATAACACCCGTTTAAATGTAGCCATACAAGATTATGGCAATGCTGAGCTACACTATATAGTGACTCATTTGTTAGACCCGAGCAACCAGAAATATTAATTGATTCAACTTCAGGGCATTCAGAAATAAGAGAACAAAATGAAGCATCAGTTAGATTCTTCAGGTTTGGTAACGATATGTTTTCCATTTATAATGTACGAGAATTAAGATTAGTTGAAATCATTTTTTACCAAGTAAACGGGATTTATCATTCCATCGCACTACTGTTGGCGTCACTGGAACTGTCGGAATCGTTTTAAGATGCGGTTGTGAACGAGACCTAGAACTTCGTGACATAGAAGAGACTAAAGCAGATGCTACAGATGAAGCAGAAAGTTTCGGGTTCCCTCCCGACGGGTTCCCTCCCGAGCGAGGTATACATGAATGATGTGCTTCATTCCGAAGTAACTTGGGTCTTCCAACTCTTTCAGGAGTTTTTGGAATTTCAGGAGAGTCTAATTCTAATATACCAGTTCCATGAAGGCTTTCTTGAAGGCTTGTAGTATCTATACTTGATATTAAACTGCCACCTTTTTCCATCATAATAAATGCACGTGTAGCTTCACATTTTACAGCAAGAGCCTTATACTGTTTCTTCAAATCTCGAATCTGGAGAAGATACGGTTGAGCTTTTTCGTATAAATTTCCTATTTCCTTTCGAATACTCTCCATACTCATTTCATGTTGTAACATGAGATCATTAAGCTGATCTAGATTAAGATCTACTAACTTATCAGAAGTCATTTATTAATGAGAGATATCTTAAAGTAGCTGTGAGTACACACGGAGTCCGAGAGAGTACTCTCTGGTACACAGTGAGCGTCGTTAAATTGATAATCCTTAAAAGATACTCATAGTAATAAATGTCCATTGTACTAGATCTTGACGATTTAAGCAACAAGGAGAAAGAAAATCTCATTAAGGATTTGACGATTTCTTCTAAATCAGACTTTGCAGGTTATTCAAAAGGTGTAGAGATTTATACTTATGCTGTTGAAGATAATTTAGTTTACATCCCTTTTCATTACGGTACAAAGAAATATAAACAATATCCGAATGACGAGATTTCATTCACTCCAATGAAATCCGATGTCCAGTTTACAGGAAAACTTCGTGATTATCAAACAGAAGTAGTTAATGAAGCATTATCAGACTTAAATAAATTTCGTTGTACATTTTTATCGATGGCAACGGGTAAAGGTAAAACCTTAACAAGCATTTACCTTGCCTCAAAATTACGTGTTAAAACATGTGTGTTGTTGTTCCGGGTAAATTTGTTTGAACAATGGGAGGAAAGTATCAAGAAAGTTCTTCCACATGCACGTATTCAAACACTTGACACAAAGGAACCTATAAATCCTGATGCTGATTTTTATCTTATTAATCCTACTACAGTATTGAAGCGACCGCGAAGTGACTTTGAAGATATTGGTCTCCTTATTGCAGATGAGGCACACGCATTATGTTCTGAAAAACTTTCAAAGTCATTCTTACATTTTACTCCAAAATGGTGTATTGGATTAAGTGCAACTCCAGAAAGGAGTGACGATCTCCATAAAATTATTGCTCTTCATTTTGGTGTAATTCAGATTAATGTCCCAATGTATGTAGAACATGATTACTACCGTTTTGATACACGTTTAGTTCCTGATGTCAAACGAAATGTTCGCGGAGATACTGACTGGAATTCAGTACTTGAGTTTCAAGCTAATCATCCAGAAAGGAATTTATGGCTTACTCGTTTATGTTTATTTTTTAAAGATAGGAACATTCTTATTTTATGTAAACGTGTTTCACAAGCACAAACACTTTGTAAAATGCTTCAGGACGAAAAGGAAAGTGTTGATTATACCACTGGAACTAAAAAGAAGTTTAATAAAGATGCTCGAATTCTTGTAACTACTTTTTCTAAATCTGGTGTTGGATTTGATCATCCTAAACTTGATATGATGATTGTTGCTAGTGATGTAGAAGAAATGTTTGAACAGTATTTTGGACGATGTGTTCGTCGTGAAGATGTAGTTCCAATTTTTGTTGATCTTGTAGACAATTACAAATCTTTGGAGAGGCATTTTAGCACTCGAAAATCATACGCTAAAAGTGTAGGAGGTCGAATTAAGGACTTTAGGCTAAGTTTTCCACAGTTTTTTAACGAAACAGAAATCGTATTTGAGTAGATATTGCAGGAGAGATTAAGAGATAACGAGAGAGTGAAATAATTATTAATTCTCCATGGAGAATTAATGTAGTTAGTTAGATTAGTTAGATTAGTTAGATTAGTTAGATTAGTTAGATTAGTTAGATTAGTTAGATTAGTTAGATTAGTTAGATTATTAAGTATATTTACGTGTCTCCAGCAATCTTCTTTACAACGGGTCGCTTAACTACCCTTCGAACAACAGTTGTGTCACCTCCTGTTGATGCGGAGGAAGTAGAACTCGAAGAAGTGGAAGCAGGTCCTGAAAGTACAGACATAGCAGAATTCTTACTATCATCAGTAGCTTCATCATATGAAGGAATGGATTCGTCGTCAACTTCTTCAGTAGATGTTTCATTCCGAGACTTATTGGAAAGCATAAGCATAGCATGAGGGTTACTATCATCAGTAGCAACGACAGTAGCATTTGACCTGTTTACCGGTGCCTTTCGAGGTAGAGCAGACTCAACTGGATAATAATCTGCTTCCCATACCTTTACTTGGACAGAACAACCTTCCGAACGAATATAAATACTCTCAATCTTAACAACAGCCTTAACACGCCCCATCCTCTTAAGTAGACGAAGAGGATCGAGTTCGATAGGGTTTCCTTCTTGGTCCACACAAGAGTTGCCATTTTCATCCATCAGGTAAAAACGAGTGATAATCTTCATACCCTTATTCTTGCTAACAATTAGCTTAGGATACCAGGTTGGATGAGCACTTGCATCTGAATCTTTAGGACGGTAAAAGATTTTCATCTTTCGTAGATCTCGAACATCAAGGTCTGGCTGTCCAAATGACTTTCCTACACGTACCAAATGTTCCTTAACAGCAGTTAGGATCTCAACTTCAATAAGATTAGTAAAATACTTTTGAGTTGGTGTAGCACCATCTTGGTTCCACAAAGATAATGGCAGTGTATATCCATTTAGGGCGCCAGTAATTCGGTCTAGCGACTCGCTCACTCCAAAGGTAAACCCGTCAACTCGAATAAGAAGATCTTGAAGACGTCCATCTGCACGCTTATCTTGAATGTTGATACGATGATTGACCATTGGGGGACCAGTTTGAACGTTGCTGGGAATCTTTTCGGGTGCTACTTCTGAAAAATGGAGACGGCTCATGTCGTACTTGACAAGCTTTCCATCCGGACCGGTAAGCTCATAAACTTCATCGTTTGAATGCAAGTTAGTATTGGAAGTGTTGGTAGAAAAATTCGAAGTCATCTTTTTGGTTGTAGTTTATTTCTTTAGATGTTCATGGTACTCAATTCAGTTTTATATGATTAACTTCTATATCTCCTAAAAGTATTAACTTCAATAATTGTAAAGAGTCACGGAGAGATTATTCTTTATATTACATTATCCCTATAAGAAATATAAAATTTCTCACTATTAAAACTACTTAAACACTACCGATATATTCAAAATCAAAAGATGTCTACTCAATCTACTGTTTCTACTGTTTCTACTGTTTCTAACGATTCTCTCTCCACCACTGCATTTTCCACTGCTGATCATGATGCTTCTGAGTCTGTAACTGAGAAGAAGGCTCGTCGCTCGGTCGACAGTGCATCTGTAGCTGGCTCCTTTGACGTCCTTCTTGGGCTCATCGAGGGTCAAATCAATTCTCTTCGGGCAACCGCTGCAACTGCTCCGAAGTCTGGAAACACTGGTGTAAAGTTTCTCCGCACCGTTGCCTCTCGTGTCAAGCAACTTAAGAAGGATGCTGTTCGTGTAATGGATGCCCCGAAGAAGCGTCCTCGTACTACGACTACCACCAACGGTGGTTTCCTCAAAGCTCATCGTGTTTCCGAGCAAATGGCATCCTTTGCTGGATGGAACCCTGATGAGCTTAAGTCTCGTGTGCAAATTACTAAAGCTATTTGCGAGTATGTAAAGAAGAACGATCTTTACGAGCCTGGAAAGCGTAAGAACATTCTTCCTGACGCCAAGCTTCGTGATCTTCTCCAGTACGATCCCACTGTCAGTGGAAACGAGGCTCTAACTTTCTTCTACCTTCAGAAGCTAATTGGTAACCTCCAAGTAAAGGATGCTCCTAAGGCTTAAATAAACCTACGTTATAAACCTACGTTATAAATATCTCTAGAGATATTTATTCTTTAAGGCTCTAAGTTCTAGTCTCGTTGTACCAATTTCATAAAGAAATTTTTAAAATTATTCGAGTCCTTGACATGAATTTCTTTGAAAACCAATTGTAACCATTCTTTAATAAGACCGTCATTAACCAATTGAGTATACACTGTATTGGATATACTTGAGTATGTGTACTTTTTCTCAGGGTATCCGAATATTTCAAGAGTTACGTCGTCATGAGCACCGAGTTGACTATGACCAGTAGATCTTCGAGCATGTTCAAGTTCGTGAATTAATAATGAACTCGGTTCTTGATATCCGAATAATGATTGATAAAACTCATCACTTCGCAATTTTCCGTTATCCTTAATGTATTCAGGGAGATTTTTAATAAATTTACTAACACCTGTAATATGTTTTCCAAGTACTATATTCTTATCGCTGTAAAACCCGAGAGTGCCATTGGGTAATTTTGTTATGAAAACTAAAATCTCTTCTGGGTATACTATACTTGGGTATCTTTTGGTGTACTTATTCGCAAGTCTTGTAAAAACATCCACAAAAATTTGAGCAATTTGAACGATTTGTTCCTCCTCACTCTTTTCCTCACTCTTTTCCTCAGATTCCTCCTCACTCTTTTCCTCAGATTCCTCCTCACTCTCTTCCTCAGATTCCTCCTCTACAGTATGCTTTAAACTTAACCATGTAACTAAACACAATTTAACTTGGTTAATTAGTTTGATATCTTGTTCATCTGAAGGATATATCGTCTCTAATTCTTTTAAAAGTTTCTCTATTTCTTTTTCCATACTTGCTCTATCAGATGTTTTTTCACTTACTCGAGCAATTAACATTTGAAAATTCAACGGTTTACCTTTAAAGGGGAGAAGATAATATAACAATAATCCACGTGCATCAAACAATGTGTATTGTTTTGAAGATAGTATGTCTGCATCAATGCTTGTCGGCACGACTTGTCTTAAATCTCCTGGAAATGACCAATCCCTAAAAATATTGTCTAAAAATGCTTTATCTGATAATGTTGACGGATTTTTTTGTATTGCAAGTAGTACGCGTTTGTATAAACTACGTGTAAGTGCATCGAATAAAAACGTTTGTATCTTCTTTGCATTTTCTGGGTCAATATTTAACCGTGTACGAGATTGAACTGGTGTATAAAAACCATGACGCATATTGATAACAATATTATTTCGAGATATATCAAGCAAGGAATCTGAAATGTGTATATTACTACTTTTTACAAAGTCGTATAATGGAGTAAATGGAACACCTTTTGTTAAAATGTAAGATGTTGGCGCGTCATTACAATAGTAACATTCTAATTCATCAATTTGATAGAGTAACTCTTTTTCCTTTTTAACTGGAGAGCCATTAAATGTAATCCCTTCAAAATCCATCAATCCAATTACCTCATTGGTAAATGTATACACGCGATTATATAAGTTTAATTCACCATCTTCATCAAAACATTTAACTACAAAGGTAATTTTAGTTCCATTTGCATTGTTTGTCTCTTCATTACGTATTTCAGTTGAAATATCTAATACTGTTCCCTCCCTATCTCTTACAGGGACTTGAAGTAATTTAGTATTGTGACCATCTTTTGTTGTATCGATTAAAACAAATTTACTTTCACGGTAAATGTTAAAAAACCCTGTACCCATTTCTCCGGTAACTAAGTTAGAAGCTTGTTTATTTGAATAAAACGGGATACTAATAGCGATAAGATTTTCTATTGTCATTCCAACATAATCTTGCACAGATATCGCGATTAAACCATTACCTATTTTACTTGCCTCGATCTCAATTATTTTCTTTGAATCTGTTAATCGAATAGCATCCATTGAATTTTGAACTAGTTCGGTTAAGGTAGCTTCAATGAATGATTTTGTAGTTCCTGCATTAATACTAATTTCTAAAATCTGTAAATCTAATTCCTTACTTTCATTTGCAAGTGTATCAAAATCAACGGTATCATGTTTGAAAACGTAATTAATTAATTGTTTAGTCGTAAACTGCTGATTCATAGAAATGTCGATTCTTGACTCTGGAATTTTAGTAGAGTTTACAAATACGCCTGCCCATAATGCTAAATCCTTCGATGCGCTTGAATATAGAGGGATATACCCCCAATTATTAGAATATATAGCTACAAAATTTTCATTTCCTTGAAGGTATTTATTATAAATATTCTTTATTTGTTTGTAAAATTCTGGGATAGCAACAATTTTAGTTGCAACATCAGTGCTCAAACAGTAAGTAATAGTATACATCCCTAATACGGCTTCCATCCAGTTGATGTCATATTTCATAAAATTTGAAGCATATACTGGATTATTAAAGATATTTACTAATCCATTCCATAATGGAAATATCATTACAGTAGGACCGCCACTCTTTTTATTATGGTTCGTATTATATTCAAATAATTTGTTAAAGTATTCTCGTGCCAAGTTATCTGGTAGTAATGGTGGCTGGAGAGGAATGCGCTCAAGTGGTCGTCCTGTAATGCGTGCATGCACGCGTTCATTATAAGAATCAAAAATTCTGTGTCTATCAGCACCATAACTTTTTGATTGTTCAATTGAAGAAACCATGATAATCCATTTTGAAATTGCTTCGTTGAAATATTCTTCTCCGCCATACTCATAGAAGATATGACAAAATAAAGTCATTCTTTCCAATATGTAGTCATCAGTTACATGTTCAACCTTTACAGTACAGGCATTCTTTATACAAGTATATAAATGGATAATTTTATCTGCATGTTTTCGGAGCTTAGAAAAAAGGCTATTCTTTAATGCGCCATGTACAGCATGACTTGCATCGTTATTTCCAGAATAATCAAGATAGTCGTATTTGTACACCAACGGGAAACTCTTATCCCAATCTACTTTACTATGAATGTGATAAGGAACAAAAATATATGAATACGTCGAACCTGTCGAAGGCTGTTGAACATTCGAGTCTTTACCAAGAAGAACAATTCTTTTGTTCGCAAAAATATTTTCATTTCCTGGAACAATCTTTCGGAGAGCAAGTTCATTGATATTTGTATTTACATGAGTACCAATAAGGTACTCAGGGTAAATGTCTTTATAAATATTTTCATCTGAAAGTGGAATAATAACTTTGTTTCTTAATGAGTGGTATACACCTGAAATATAATTATCAATAAATTTCTTGTTATCGATATTTGAAGTAAAAGCTTTATACTCTTGGAGAGCATTTTCAAGTATTGTTAAATTTTTCTTTTTTATAACTTCTTTTAAGATTATTGTTAAACTTTCAGTAAACTCCTTTTCAACACTTGCTATCACTATGTCATCTCGTGTAACCGGGAGAACTACATTACTAGGAAGAGATATAACGATCCCATATGATTTACTACCAGCTACCACTTTTAAAGGAATATTTACAATAACTACTCTATTAACTACAATAGAAAAATTTGGGTTTGTCTCCTCAAATATAGAAGAATAATTTTTGTAAGATACCTCACGTGTATTAGCAACAATCCCTTTCGTTGAAATACTCGGTATAAGTAAAGAGTTTAAAATTACATCGATAGGCATACCTTCAGCATAATCTGTTATTTTAATGCCCTCACTAGTTATCATTGTAAAAATACTTTCACGATATGATGAAGGAAATGTAGTTTTTGTAGTTAATAAACTATTTCCAACAAGGTTTACTATGGGAGTAGACTCAATCATTCGTAGATAAGATCTAAATTCCAAAAAGTTACTGAACTCTTTCCAAGTAAAATTATCTTCAGCACAGTCAAGATGGACAATTGTTCCCGTTGTAGTCGTTTTTGTATCAACTACTCGGATGGAGAACTTTAAAGTCTTGTCTATTTCCATTATACGAAGGTAAATAGTGGTGTAATCTTTAATCTTTTTGTCAAAGGTTGTTGTATGAATATGCAAACATCTTTTAGGGTGATCAACTAGGTAATACAAAAACGAGAAAAATCCCATACCGAACCTACCAACTTTAGAATTTCCATTCTTTGAAGAGTATGAATCTATAGAATTTGCAATGATTTCAACAATACTTTGTTCTGGTACGCTAAAAATACGAGTTGCAGCGACTTTAATCATAGCTTTAGCAATATTTGAACCAATTGTTGTACAAGATTTCAAACAAGAAAATAGCTCGTTATTATTAATTCCTTTTAAGCGACCACAAACAAGATAGAATATATCATACCAATCACTATTAATTGATGTAACTACTTTTGTTTCTTTAACAGGATTAAGTTTTATCTTAGAAGTGAAAGTAGGTAAAAACCCTTCACTAACTGGTTTACCATTAACATAAAAATTTTTACCATTTTTATGTCTCCATAACTGAATCATGGGATCATTACATTTTGAGGCATTAGTTAGATTTAAATATAGACGTGATACAAGAACATTATTTTCTACTATCGGAACATAAGGAATATCTACAAGCCACATTCCTTCTTCTTCATCGGCTAAAGTTGTTTCGTAAAGGTAATTAAATCGATCTGAAGCATTTCCATGAGAAATTTTACTGCATCGTAACGACTGTGACGCGCGTGACATATTTATTCTACGATTAGAATAAATATTTGAATAAAATACTATCAGCATGTATTAACTTATCGCTATTAAATATCACTCAAAGACAAATCATATCCAGTGAACGAAGATGCTGATGGATCGCTAGTACGATCAAAATACCTATCTATCAAACCTTCTCTTATTAATGCAGACTTCATATCTCCATCTGCCCCAGAATAAAAAATAAGACGATTTTTTGTTACAGTGTAGCGAGAAGGTAAATTTAGACCAAGATGTTCGACGTGTGCAAACTTTTTAACAAGACCGTTTAAAACTTTCCGTGCAAGTTCTTTTCCAGGTGCAACATATATAACGATAGATGCTAAACGATTGTCAACATCATCAGTAAAAATTTTAGAATACACTAAACTACATTTAAATACTTCAACATAAGCCCCTACTTCATCATTAGCAAAGAACTCAAGTAATTGATTCGTTAACCATATTTGATGTTCAGGAGGGATTTGCATTCGTATCTTATACTGTTGTGCAAGGTATTCAATTGCATCTTTTCGACATTTTCCGATACTAACTGTTCGATCTAATGTAAATGGATCTTTATCGTCAATAATTCTTTCATCAGGAAGTATTGTTACCGAAACTGTTTTATCTCCAAAAAGGTCCAAAGGAATAGTATTCTCTTCTCCAGAGAGAACAGTTCTTTGTGTTTTTACGCCATATTTATCTATGTATCTGACTACAATCATATTTTTTCGCGATGAATGTTTAGTCTTACTTACAATACGAGGTTCAACCATGGAGATATTTCTTATTTCAAATTCTCCAAACCAGTCTCTCCACCATTCAACAGGATGATCTCGCAATGCTTTTACAGCTATATCCTTTGTTTTACTTTCACATAATCCTGTGAAATAATCTCCCTCAAGTTTGCATCTAAACATATTGTCAACCGGAAGAGCTTCTGATATAATACCTCTTTTATTATGGAATTGAATAGCTGGAGTATCTGCATTCCAATCTATGTTCCATTTACTCCACATCTCATTTGGAATACCTTGTACAAATGACTCGATAACTTCGACAAGAGGTTCTGGGAGAGGTAGACTACCTTGAATATACATAACTACACCATCTGCAAAGCGTGGAAAGTGATACTTAAGACGATTTTCAATAGACCATCCTAAATTGCTAGAAGGATCTTTTTGTTCTCCGCTCCAACGATAAATAGGTTTTGGTGTGAATGGTGTCATTTCCATTTATCAAGAAATTTTTTTACAATAAATGATCTATAAATGAATACATACTCCTGTATTATCCCGTATCTACTTTCAAATATTAAATTTTCTGACGACACTCGAGGAAGTGTGGTACTACTTGATTCTGAATTAGATGACACGAGTGTCCTGAGTACGAGTGCAACGAGAGAAAACGAAGCGAGTGTCCCGAGTACGAGTGCAACGAGTACGAAATCTCATGTAGCAAAATACATGATTGAACAAAGATACAGCAGGTTAAATAAAAATCTTCGAAGACCTAGTTTGGAATATATATCTTCTGAAGATATACTTACAATCTTTCTTAATTTTGTAGATGATAAGGAAATTCTGTATAAGATGTCTAAAATAGACTTACAGAATTTATACGACAAATGGTATTCTGAAGTTTATCTTGCTTCCACAAGAAGCGGTTCTTCCACCTCTTGTGACGCTTCCGCCTCTTCACAGTAGGTAATCCAGTGTTTAAAAGTGAAACTATATACGTAAGTTGTTGACAATAAAATGTCATTCCTTTCTTCATATCATTCAGAGAGTTCCTCAGATTCCTCGGTCCGAATTCTCGCTATTGGTGATCTACATATTCAACCAGATACTCTTGCTGATATTAATGTTTTCCTAAAACAATTAGACAACTGGTTATCGACAAATCATATTGATTTGATTGTTATTCTCGGAGATACTTTACATACACATGAAACAGTGTACACTGAGTGTCTAAACAAAATGCTGGAGTATATCCGAATCTGTGAAAAACATGCCACAACAGAGGTACTAGTTGGAAATCATGATTTTTGTTTTGCGCCTGATACAAAAGTACTGATGTTCGATGGAACTGTCAAAGAAGTTAAAGATCTTTCAATTGGAAATTTGTTAATGGGAGATGACAGTACCCCTCGACTTATTCGAACAATTCATCATGGCACGGGAAGAATGTATGATGTAATGCAAAATACCGCGGAAACCTATACTGTTAATGAAAATCATATCCTTGTTTTAAAATGCGGGTATAACGGGCATATTTTTTGGAATTCAGTAAAAAAAGCATGGACTGCTAAATGGTTTTCAATCGAGGAAAAACGAGTGAAATCTAAATTGTTTTCATTGTATCGTAAATCTGGGAAAGAAGTAAGTAAAGAAGAAGCAAAAAGAGAAGCAGATGATTTTGTTCAAAAATTAGACCTAACAAAAATTATTGAAATTAGTGTCAAAGATTACTTATTATTACCTAAAAATATTCAAGAACGATTGTATGGTTATAAAGTAGGAGTTGAATATCAATGTTCTCCTGTAAGTATTGATCCCTGGATTTTGGGTGCATGGCTTGGAGATGGTTGTAAAAGTGGTACCGCTTTTGCATCGGCTGATTTGTGTATCATTAACAAATGGGAGGATTGGTGCCATGAAAATAACGCTGAGCTTGTACACACTGGTCAGTACAATTATCGAATTAGGAAATTTTTAGCTGAAGGTGTTCCATCTATACAAAATAGTAGTTGTCGAACATGTAGAGCTTGTAAACTGCATGTTAATAAATATGGAAGAGCTGCATCACTTGCATGTGCAAGTATAGAAGAACTTCAACTGTTTTTACAAGGTGATTCTGAAATTATCCAACTATTAACTAAAGGAGCAAGTATTGAACAAAAATATGCTTTGGAAGATACTGAATTAATTCTTCTTCAAATTGCAAGGAAACAGAATAGATTTATTGGAAGAGTTTCTACCGCAGGAGCTAACCCCCTTCGTTCATTGCTTTGTCAACACAATCTTATTCATGCAAAAGAGATACCTTATGAATATCTTGTCAATGATCGAAAAACTCGTCTTGCTGTTCTTGCTGGTTTTATCGACACCGACGGATCTGTAGCAAATGACGGACGAGACATTACAATTTCACAATCAGAGAGTAACATGCATATGATTGATCAAATAGCCACACTTGCTAAGTCTCTTGGATTTTCAGCAAAAGTTCATAAAATTTTGGTAAAAACAGAGCTAAACAAAAACTTGTCTTGGGTAAAGTTTGTCAATATTACTGGGGAGTTTTTAGGAGATATTCCAACAATTACTCCCCGAAAGAAATGTAAAAACATTCAATTGCTAGATTCGCGGGGTAGGAAATGCATTGATCGTTGTTTAACTAATATTAAAATTGTTCCTAGTGAACAAAATAAGTACACTGGGTTTCAACTTAATGGAAACGCAAGGTTTTTGCTTAAAGATTTTACAGTTGTGCACAACTGTAATAACCAACAGTTTTTAACAAAAGCACACCCTTTTGCAGGGTGGAAATCTCATCGAATTGTAGATTATGTTAAAGTATCTGTTGTTAAAGGTAAAAAGATTGTTTTATGTCCTTATGTACCTGATGGTCGTTTTCATGAAGCTTTACGTACTGTTGGAGATGAGTGGAGAGGTGCTGAATGTATTTTTGCTCATCAACTTTTTGACGGGGCAAAAATGGGACCAATTGTAGCGAAAGGAGTAGAAAAATGGGATGAATCTTTACCTTTTGTAGTCAGTGGTCATATTCATGATAAACAACGTGTACAAGAAAATTTGTGGTACACCGGTTCAAGTATGCAAATCTCGTTTGGAGAGCGAGAAGATCATACCATTTCCCTTATTCATCTCTCCGATGAAAGTTTTCCTGTTATCGAAGAAATCAATATCCATCCACCGACTAAAAAGACAGTATACTCTGATATTTCAAAAGCAAAAGAAATTAAGTTACCAGAGGAAGAAAACGTTCGTGTCAAAGTTACACTATCGGGAGACTCAGAAGAATTTAGAACCTTTAAAAAGAGTGCTGAGTACAAAAAGTTAATGGATAAGGGTGTAAAAGTCGTCTTCAAACAGAAACGAAACGCTCCCATGGCAGTTCTTCCAAAAACTCACCTTAAATCTTTTCCTGAAATTTTATTCTCCTTAATTGAAGAAAATAAAGACATGGTAAATTTTTACAACGAATTATTCGGGAATACTCTCGGAAGTAACGGAAGTAGAGAAGAGGTTGAAATTGTATTTGAATAGTCTCGGAAGTAATGAGTTATATTATCCCACGGGATATTATACTAAGAGGTTATGACGTCCTGGTGTTAACGGAGGTCGAGAAACTTTCTTTCCGTTTTCATACCAGTCTTCTTTGTTAATTGAACCATCTGGCTTATACGTAATTGAAGATGGTCCATCTTGATACTTACCATTTTCAAACCATTCTTGGATCCATAATGTTCGATGAACATCTCCTGTTGGCTTTTTACGAGAATAGTATACTGTATTTGCAGGACCATTCACGCGATGATATGCACCATTTTTAAAATATTGCTCAATTTCTGTAACACCATTTTGAACACATGTATAAGCTGGACCATCAAGCCGATGGATTATTCCATGTTCAAACCATTCTTCGCTGTAATAATTTTTCTTATTGATGATTACTGCTGGACCTCCAACCCGATGACGACGACCATTCACCATCCATAACTCTACAGTGTTGTTATCAACATCCGTGTATACAGAAGCTGGACCATCGAGTCGATGAAGTACACCATTTTCATACCATTCTTGGAGAGAAATATCTCCGTTTTCATAGAATGAAATAAGAGCTGGACCATCAATTCGATGATACTCGGTCTTAACAGTCTTAACAGTCTTTTGTTCAGTGGTAGCGGCGATAGTCTCTGTATTTACTTTCAACCATTCTTGACGAGAAATTGCACCACTTTCATAAAATGAAACACGAGTTGGCGGTACTTCCAACACTGTTGACGCTACTTCTATAGACATTTTATTTTCTAGTAAGGAACTAATAGCAAATTCATTTTTATATTGATCAGTTAGTCACTAGGTAAAAGTGACTTTGTAAACAATGATGACGTATGAATAAAATGACAAATTGCACTGAATTCATTCAAGAGATTCAGGAACAAATTCAAGAGCTTCATAGTCGTATCAAATACGTGGACCACGGCGTGTTTATTAATTTACTTTTAGTAGTAGCTCTGGTGGTATTTGCATCCTTTATGCAAGGTGACCGAAGCAGGACAATTGAACAAAACATAAGGAAAGAAGTAGATACCCTTAAAACCCGAGTAAACATGTTGGAAAATAACCACAGTTAAGTAAAATTGAAATGTACTTTTTATACAGTACCTGTATAAAAATTATGATTTTATCTCGTGCTCCTAATGAAAAATATGAGATTTCTGTTATCTCAGAGCTTCGACAATCTTTGAGCATTCCAAAAGTCCAACGTGTGGTCAAACCAGATAGGGTTGACAAAATTTACCAATCAGTTAAAAATGAGTACCTTGAAGGTAAAGAATTTCGTGTTCTTGGTACTTTTATTGTTGCAGAGCATGATACATCCGAAGGAACAAAGAAATACTTAATTGATGGTCAACATCGATTTTTAGCGTACTCGCGACTTCTTGACGAATGTAAGTATGACACTAAGATTGTAGTAAACAGTGTTAAGGTATCGAACGAGTCAGATCTTCGAAATGTTTTTTACTTAGTTAATGATACTGTTCCTGTCGCAAAGATTCCAGAGTCTTTGAATTTAGAAGCACATAAGAATATCGTTGCTCATTTTGTTGCACGTTATGCAAAGTGCTTTTCAAATTCACCAACCGGAAGGTCTCAACGACCGAAAGTTCATACAACAGCATTTGAAGAGTTTGTCGTAGAAGTTTTAAAAAAGTATCCTGAAGATGCATTAGATAAGTTGATTTATCTTAATGAACACTTGAAGACATTGAATGTTAATGTCTTCAAGCAACCTCGTGATACTTTGAAAAAGATTGACGAATTTCGAGAGAAAGCAGAAAAGTCTGGTGGTCTTTTCTTTGGTCTCTTTCCTGATCTAAATGATTTAATGAAAATTCTGAGTAAGTTAGAGAGTTCTTCTAGTGAACAGAACCCTTCTGTGAAACCTTCCGCAACCGCTTCTACAACCTCTACAGCCTCTACAACCGCTGGAGATTTTTATGCATTATTTTTTGATGATTGGGATATTGAAAGTGGGGTGAAGACGAAGTGAAGAAAAATAATAACCCAAGGGTTATTATGTATACTTAAGATTACCAATGCTTTTGACTAGATTACTTAGTCGGATATCTCGGAGTTTCATTATCTCATCTTCATAACATTCTAACTGAAGTCGAAAACCTTCATTCGGGTTTACAATTTTCCTTATGTTTTGAACATAATGTAAAACTTTTTGAAAACTCTGTGAGTACAATTTCATCAAGTAGGCAATTACAATTGTTGAAGACCGTGATATACCTGCTTGACAATGAACATAGACTTTGCCAATGGAACTCTTTCCTTTACGAGTGGAAGCTGCGGAAGGGACAAGAACTGTATGAATAAATTCGTACGTCTGATCAAAATATTGAATAATATTTTGAGAACAGCTATCCCGAAGTGGTAGACTAAGGTAAGTAAAGTCATTTGAAAAGTATTCCGGATTCTCATACGAGCAATTGAGAATGTGCGTAATACCAAGAGATTTTAAGGTTGAAATGTTTCGTGCAACCACGCAACTACCTAGAAACAAGTTTGGAATTATTTCATGGTACTCTCCTGAAAAGTCAGGGGAGGAGGTAGAAGGCGATGAGGGGGCGGAAGGCACTGACATTTATTATTATTAACAAGTCGTAATTCTTACGCATCTCAATTTTTTGTATCAAACTGACAAACTACCAAGTCATTTGTTCCTGAAAAGTAATCTTTGGATATTTCAGTGTAGCTACACTGGATAGAGAGACTCCGGAAATAACTTTAAGTTTTGGACATGCAAGCAAAAAGCCTTCCAACGCGCTGATTTGTGGAATGTGAAAGTGCAGATGAGTAAGATTACGAAGATGTTGATACACAGTATGATCATACTGTGGTCGAGACACAGCAAAATGTGTGATATTTTCAAGATATGGAGCAATTATCGTCCACGGATTTGCCCCATACCTTGAGAAATCAAATTCCAGGTAACCTATCTTTTTCAAATTCGGACAATGAGTAATTAAGCCAATGAGGTATTTAATATTAAGATCTCCTCGACTCGAAAACGTAATTTTTTGGAGATGAGGAACGTTCATTACCATCAGTTGTAGTTTCCTCGAAAAATGTATATCAATTGAACACTTGAACAATACAATTTCTTCAATTTGTGTGTTCTTGAAAAAGGTCTCCAAAAAGGTTTCATCCATTTTAAGCAAACATCCATGCATGATTTTCAAAGGTTTTTTCTCCGCGATACATTTGTTGAGAATTTGAATCATAACGCCACTGTAGTTACGGAGTGATAGAAACTCAAGAATCCATTTCTCATTTGTACAGTCATAGTCTCCCTTTTCTTCGGGTCTCGGTACCTCTGGTCTCGGTACCTCGGGTAAGCGTGAAATTTCCATGTCTAACATCTCATCTTTCAAAGCATCAAACTCTTCAGCCAGTTTTTCTTCTAGGCAACTGATAGCACTTTCGAGACGTTTGTTGAATACTTCTTCGAGTTTTTCCATTTGCATGTGAAATTTTGTAGACTGTTCAATTTGATCACTCTTCAGCTTTGTAATTTCAGCTTGAAGAGCAACTGTATGATTAGTAAGTCTTTCAATTTCTTTCCGCATTTGGTGAATTTCAGCTTCATCCCAAGAATGATTTGATGCTACCTCCCATTCATCATCACTGGATTCCATTTTTAGGAGTAGTGTAGAAAGAAGAGTGAAGTGAAAGATGAGAGTAAAGGGGAAGGGATGAAAGGAGAATGAAAGAGAGAGAAAAAGAAGGAAATATTTGTAGGTACCGAGAAAGACTTTTGTTATATTTTAACTCAATTTTCCTGTCATCTTGTACGAAAACTTGTATAAGATTAAAATTTACACTGTTATAAGAAAATAACCCGTTGATAAATGTCACAAATACAGTTTATTGTAGATAATAAACGAGTCAATCTCTATGAAAAAAATATACCTAGGGTAGTGGAATTGTATTTTATATATTCCAGTAACAGAATCACGGGACCGACTGGAAGTACAGGAAGTACAGGAAGTACAGGATCAACTGGAAGTACAGGGTCAACGGGACCGACAGGAAGTACAGGGTCAACGGGACCGACAGGAAGTACAGGGTCAACGGGACCGACAGGAAGTACAGGGTCAACGGGACCGACAGGAAGTACAGGGTCAACAGGTGAAATTAATACATATGGTAGTGTCGGAGTTAAAGTTCGAGGACGTATTGCACATCTTAATTATCAAAATACTGGCAGAACAACTATAAATACTGCCTTTTGCTATCCTCCAATCTCCTCAACTTATACGTTCAGAATAATCGATAAAAATACAGGATTTTTTAAAGGGGAATATGAATTTACTAACCTCGAATCTAACAACGATGTACTTAATATTCGAGGTGTATTTTCACCTTCAACCTGTTCAATTAATGAAGATGATATTATCGAATTTACAACTCGACAAGATACTAGATGGTCACCAACTTTATCGTGGATGGGAGTTACTAATGGAGGTATGTTACCAAAAGTATATGGATTTGTTGATGATTCAAAAACGTATGTGTCTTATTTCAGAAAACCCCAAAATTTATTGGCAAATTTGTATACAACGTCAGTTGGTGGAATTGGCGTAACCCCAGCTGATACAATAACAATAACCGAATATACATCACAACATACTGCAATTGGTGAAAATCTTTATAATTATGAGACAGACCAAGGAAATTTCTTAGTAGTCAATTATGATGAAGAACCTCTTCCAGAGCCTATTGATCCGAACTTACCGGTGTTAACCCCTATTGATCCGAACGCTCCAATTGATCCAGACGGTCCTTACGGAACAACGCTTCGAGGATTGGTTACGAATGTTGATGGTAACGATTTATCTTTGAATTGTTTCTTTTCTATTCCAACCCAAGGTATTCAAATCCAGATTTTTGATAAGGATACCAATGCATCAAAGGGTAAATTTACTGTTTACGCTGTAAACAATCTTTCTCCAGTATACAAACTCTATACTCAAGAACTTCAAGTCATGGTCTTACCAACTCCTTGTAATATTGATATTGGAGATATCTACCAATTCGTAGCAAATGCAAATTCTGTTTGGTTGAACCCTCCTCCTTCACCATTCCCAATTGTATACGGATTTATTGACGATGAGGATAATTCGACAGTTGTCAGCGCTCAGTATCTTCAACCCATACAAGAAATGAAAGAATTCTCTGTTATTAATGTTTACGATGGTGAAATTATTTTTGATAGTAACCCCTACACAGTTGAGAACTATACTCGAGTATCTCTTTTCAGTTCAACATTTAATTTTAATCCAGTGGTATTCCCAACTTCTCCGACTATATTCTGGAGTAATGAAATTACTGATACACCGCCACCAACTCCTCCTCCGCCACCAACTCCTCCAGTATCTTTTACAGGACCGTCTGGGACAGTACTTCGGGGATTTATTACTGCTAAAACTTCAAATACTTTAACACTTCGATGCTTCCAAGCTTTCCCCTTACTCGAATCATCGATCAATGTCATCGGTAAGACTACAGGTACTTCAAAGGGTAATTTTGATATTACTATATTAAGTTATTCTACCGTTCAAAACTCTTATCAATGTGCTATATCTGTTTCTGTTTCAAATACATCAACTATTGAGATTAATGATATTTTTGAATTTACTACAGCAGAAACTACACCTTGGATAAACACACCATTGAACCCGTTACCATCTGTTTATGGTAATTTCATCTTTTTCGTTGATATATCGGCTGGAGAATTTAGATCTGTTCGAGATTCAAGTGCTCTGACATCAGTGTACTTAATAGGTCCAGATTATAGCAGTACCCCATATACTCTTACAAACCGTGTAGCTAATGAATTAATATACGGTTCAGAATATGACGTACAACCTGAACCTCCGAGTAATGGATTTGATCCGTTTTTCTATGAAGCTTAATTTTGAAAAGTACATTGTGAAGAAGTGAAGAATCGAAGAAAGTATTTTAAGTAATCTTGTTAGTATTAAATGTCAAATACTTCTGAATGGGCGAATAAAATAAATAAGACTTCAAGAGAAGATGTGAATAAACTTTGGAAGTTTCAAAAAGATCTTGAAGATCGGTTAAATGCTTTTCTAGATTCAAATGCTACAAGTTTAATTCTCGAGAAGTTCTCCGTAGAAGGTGTAAAAGAACAACAGTTCTTCCGAGACTTATGTCGAAAGTTAAATTTGAAAGTTGCTATTGAAGATGATAAGGGTCTAACTCTAGTTAAACAAAAAGTGCGTTAATTTCCCTAGGGAAATTAGCAGTTGGGTGAATAACCTGTTGGTTATTATATTCTTTTCCTTTGAAGATCATTCTTTGAAGATCATTCTTTGAAGATCATTCTTTGAAGATCATTCTTAAAGACTATTCTTTGCAAGATACTCTTGAGAAATAATCTTGCATGAAATGTACGGAAGCTCTCCGTCAGTGCTCTTAACAACCATTCCCTCTGCTGGAATTCCCTTAACAGGTGAGAGCGAATCCCATGTCAAACCATTTGCCATCTTCATCCATTCGTCGATAGATTGAGGAAGATCTTTCAGGAAACATTCACGAAGAACTGGAACATGAGGAAGATCAAGCTTCTTGCAAATGGCAATCACTTCAGCATGTGGGAGGTAACGTCCACACGGTGGTTTCTCCACGGGTTCTCCGCTCTGCTCACCCTGTTCGCTGTGCTCACCCTGTTCGCTGTGCTCACCTTGCCCCACACAACTCGGATCCCATTCGTAAATTTCAAACACCACAAAGTGCACATCCTTCATCTTCAAGCGGTTTCCATTGATGGAAGAACCTGCTCCAGATTTTCCTAGAGATCCATAAATCTCTCCTTGAATAGCAAGAGGACGCCCAAGACTCTTCATCTTTTCAAGAATTTGGTACTTCTTTTCAACGTACACAAACTGAGGTTGATGAGGGTTTTCGCCTTGCTCGTTTGTAAGAAGCTTGTAGTTTCGAGAGCACATACCTGCTTCCTTCTTTTCAGGATCGTAGAAGAAAGTTCCTGATTGTCCATCAACCTTGAGAGTTACAACGAATGGACGTTCAAGTGCACTTTCTAGCAAATGAACCTGCTTTTGCAAATGAATCTGTTCCGTCTTCGGGATAAACGAAGGAAACAAATCAAGAAGACGCTCATTCAGAGTTTGAGGTGTCGGATAGATCCTCAAAGGTCGTTCTTCATCATCCTTTGCAAAGTACTTCAATGTTCCTGTTTCACTAGTGAGATTCGTTCCTACTGGCAACTTGTCAAATGCAATGTCAGGGAAAAATGTTTGTGCCATTTCAAGAGAGAAGAACAGTCCTTGAGAATATTCTTCACGAATCTTCTTAGTACGAACCCTCTTTCCCATCCAAGAGTTAGAGAGAAAAGAAAAGGCAGGATGCGTAGAAAGGTGTGAAGGAATGATAGCATCGACAAAAAACATGATACCCTTGAGACCGACAAGAGAATCGAGAGAGTCACTAGAACTCAGATGAAATGCCTCACGACTGACAATTACATCATAGCCAAGTACTCGCGCAACACAAAGACGATCAGCAAGCGGACGAACCGATGAGATCTCTTCGAGAGAGCAAAGTACTTTCGTTTCAGTAGGTTCGGTGGACATTGTTTATGGTGTTTAAGAGAGAAAGTTTAAGAGAGGGAGGAGTAAGAAGGGGAGAGGGAAAGAGTAAAGGAGTTTGAGGTTTGTAAATTTTTTACCTTCTCGATAAAATTTAATCAATTTTTACCAAAGAATTTTTACCAAAGAATAATTTCCCTTTCTTTCTTAAAAGATGAGTCATATACCAGATACAGGATTTTTTTCGTCAAGTACATACGAAACCAATGATTCTTATTATGTCCCCTTGGGGTTAGTTGATTCTCAGTGTATAGGCAATCAAGATTGTCAAGATGGTCTTTCTTGTCAGTCTGATAGTTCTGGATGGAAATCTTGTCAACTTCCTCCAAAGATTGAAGAAAAATGTTCTCGATCACATACTGATCAGAGATGCCATTTTATAACAAATCAAGGTAATAAAGTACTTTGTTCAAACTCAAAATGTGCCCCTGATTCAGTTGACCCTCCTATAGCTGTTGATCCAGTAAAATGTTCTCGTGCTCAGCTGTATCACCACCCCACAAGTGGTGCTAATTTTTGCGGATCAATAAATCAACAGACTGGACAATTTGAACAGCTTCCGGAGAAATGTTGTCACACATCAATGAAACATATGTGGGATTTAGAACCTGATTATGTTAAGTTTTCTCTTGGACCTCAGTATTATGGGCTATAAAAATGATAACAGTTTATAACACATCTGTTGAAATAAAATGGGCTGTATTCAACACAAAGAGACTTCGCACGAACCTTCGAAAGAACCTTCGCACGAACATTCGTTAGATATTTGTACATATGAAAACTGTAGAACCTTTATTCCTTCTTTTACTCAATGTAAATGTGTTCGCGTCTACGATGGAGATACAGTACATATTGTTGGATATATAAATGGTTTACCATATCGTTTTACTTCTCGATTGTACGGATATGACTCTCCTGAAATGAAATCAAGCAATCTTGATGAAAAGAAATGCGCACAAAATGCTAAAATCTTTCTTGAGAATCGAATCCTTGGAAAGATTCTGGACGTGTATATTCATCCAATTCATGAAAAATATGGCAGGTTACTGGTAACTCTTTCTGATAGTTCTGGAGAGATTAACAAATGGATGGTTGAAAATGGTCACGGTAAACCGTATTTTGGAGGCACCAAAGAAAAGTAATTATATTAACCCTGGGGTTAATATAGTGTATTCCGTGAAATTCTTTTAGAATTTATGCTGTGTCTATCGTTTCTCCTGTCTATCGTTTCTCCTGTCTATCGTTTCTCCTGTCTATCGTTTCTCCTGTCTATCGTTTCTCCTGTCTATCGTTTCTCTCAGTCTTCTTAGCAAAAGACCTTTCCTTTCGAGGAGCGGTTGGAACACGATATCCATAATTTGTTCGAGGCGGAGTCAAGGGGCATTCCGAGAATCCTGAAGGGAAAACTTGCCAACCATTTGCATCAATCTTCACTTCTTCACTGTCTTCAGTGTCTTCAGTGTCTTCACTGTCTTCAGTGTCTTCACTTCCTTCCCCTTCCTTCTTATTTTCCTCATCTCCTCCTTCTTCTCCAGTTTCGTCTCTCTCTTCACGAAGATTGAAATTGAAGTTTGATACCAATTCGTCAACATCATCTTCATTACGCTTTTTGAGCCTTCGGTAAATTGATGCAACATTCTTTGAATTCCATTCACTTCCTCGGTAAACCATTCCGTATTCATTCAAAAAGTATGCAATATCATCGTAGGAAAGTTCATATCGAAGACTTGACAGTAGCACTTTCCCTCGAGTGTCATTCCATTCAATTACAATTGGATTCTTGTACGCCGATGGTGCAAATTCACGAAGAGCTTTGTTAATATCACCAATACTCGCTCCCTTTGTCCGACAAAGAACAATAAACTTTGTGATTGCGTTTTCGACTGTGTTTGGATGAAGACGTTTGAGATGAGGCTTTGCAGGATCGGGCAATGAACTAAATCCGTATGGGACATGACTGGAATGTTGGTAACCATTCCTTTTCAGAAAAGAAATAGCATTCCTAACACGAAGGCTGATATTTTTCGACTCGGCTTCTGCCTGTGTAATAAGACTAACAAGTCGAAGCCACTCTGGACCTTGAGTTTCTCGAACAACAAGACGATCACGTACAAAAACGAGTTCACAATGATACTTCAACATTTGTTTAGCATTTTCCACCCCGTTCAAAACATTGCGAGAAAACCTATCAACAGCATGAAAAACAACACGATGGTTTCGCTTTCGCGTGAGAGTTTCAAGAAGAGGAGGAGTGCTTTCATAAGCAGAACACACTTCTTGTACAACAGAATCTACAGTGTGTTTGTTGAATTGAATTGCTTGCTTGCATTCTTCAAGTTGAGCTTCCAAGCTGACACCTTGAGTTTGATTCAAAGAAGAGATACGACAGTAAATGGTAGTTTTCATGATTACGATGAAGAATGGGAAGAGAAGAATGGGAAGAGTTAATTCTCTTTCAAAGTTGGATAAGCTAAATCAATTTTTTGAAAGGGGTAAATTATTCCTTGGAATAATATTCAATATTTTACTATCTTAACATGAGGATATTCAGCCCTCATCTTCTCAATAAACTCGTCTGAAACTTTTTCAGACGAGATAGAAACTTTTTCAAGTTTCTTAAGCTTTCTAAGAATAATTTCTACAAGGTTTTCATTCATACATTCTCCGCTAAAATAAAAATCCTTCAAATTTGGAAGAGAATCAACAAGCATTTCAATTTCCTGTTTTGAGATGTAATCGAAAGAGCCCAAATGAAGTTTTTCAAGATGAGGATTTTTTGAAAGTGCTTTCAAAACATAACCATCAATGTTTTTAAAGTCTGAATTCCCATAATAGCTGATATCAACATATTTAACATTTCCTGTGTTTTCAAGAAATTTAAAATGGTTTGGTTTCCAATTTACACATTCTTTATATTCTTCTTGAGTTTCATAACGTCCGCAAATTGAGTGGTATTGAATTGAAATTTTTTTTAAATTTGGAAGACATTTCAAAACTTCAATGTTAAATGTGCCATCATCTTTTTCATACTCATTTTCAAAACAAATACTCTCAAGATCATTTCCGCACAGCTTAAGCAATTCAAGGATCTTTTGTCGACCCTCAGGCTTTTTAAAGCTTTGGAAAACAAGGCAATAACTCGATGAAAAAGGTCGCAATTCAGGATTGATCGCTACATTGTGTGTCATGTAATATTTATATGAACTGAAAGAATGAGAGTTCTTGAAAGAATCGCTTGACATGTCTTGAATATTTCCTTCATCGTTGTAATAATAGCATACACCTTTTAATCGTTTCCTATATTTTTCTCGGATAAAGTCTTCACGGTATCTATCATATTTTACGAAGTAACTTTCTTCAACATGAGCTTTGTTGTACTGTTCTTCACTTTCAATTTCTCTTTCAATTTCAGCTTCAACTTCTGGGTAATAATCTTTTACGTCGAGGTGTTCATAAATGATACAAATTTCAATATCTCCGAAGTAAATTGTATCATAGAGGAGAAAATAACCGTAATACACTTCTTGATTATTATCAATGAGATAAAGAGATTTCTCACGTGTGTCACATGTTTTAATTGTCTGAAGATGTTTTGCGAGTTGGGAAGACTGAGGAATCGAAGACTGAGGAATCGAAGACTGAGGAATCGAAGGAGAAGACATTTTAGCGTAGGTGAAGAAACTTGTTATTACATTCGCATAAGTAAAGACTAAATCAATTTTAGCCATTCCACAGACATCTTAAAAATTGATTAGTATAATAACAGTATTTTTAAACATAAATGGGTTCTTGTCAAAGTGTAAGTGAAATTTCATCAGTCCGAAGTGGTCAGAGTATCCGAAGTGGTCAGAGTATCCGAAGTGGTCAGAGTATCCGAAGTGGTCAGAGTATCCGAAGTGGTCAGAGTATCCGAAGTGGTCAGAGTATCCGAAGTGGTCAGAGTAAAAATAATGACGACAGCGTGCACATAATTGATTACGGAGATGATTGTCAGGACCACTCGCGTCACTCACGTCACTCACGTAATGAGAATGAAGAAGAATGTGGAAATAATGATTAATTCACCTTGGTGAATAAAACTTTACTTGAAAAAAGATTTCTTATACCGTTCATTAATTCGACGATCATATTCGAGAAGAGTTTCCCGAAACTCTTTAATTTCTTTCTTAAGTTCTTCCCGAAGTTCCTCCCGAAGTTCCTTAAGTTCTTGTCGATGAAGTTCTTCCCGATGAATTTCGTAGCGAAGTGCCCTGAGTTCTTCCCGATGACTTTTTTCTTGATAAATTTTTTCTTCCCTATAGAAAGCAAAACACATTCCGATAGCTATTATCATGCATGTCAAATAAGGTACTTTATAAATACCGATCGCTAATGTAATGGATACAATGATTGTAAGTACTGACTGACAGTAATCGTAATCGTTTGAATTGTGTGAATCAGACATTTATGAATCTATCTTGTCCAAGATAGATTCATTTTTATGCGTACAAATACTCTTTCATTAACTCCAATGATCACCAATCTTGATATGAGGATACTTAATCTTCATCTTCTCAATGAAATCCGATGAAAGATCGATACTCAAATCTTCAAGTTTCTTCAACTTCTGAAGAATCATTTCAACAATTTCTTCAGAGATGACCGATCCTCGAAAATACAGTTTCTTCAAGTTCGGAAAAGAATTAAGAAGAGTTTCGATTTCTTGTTGGGATACATGACGGAAATTACGAAGACTCAATCTCGTCGAATTCTCAAAACTCTTATTCTTTGAGAGTGAATCAAAGATACAACTTTCAGTTTCCTGCGATTTTTCACCATCATCACCCATATAATCGATATCAAGATTCTTAATACCCTTCAGTGTTTGAAGAAATTTAAAATCTGCTGTGTGATTATTTTTCTCAACATATTCAATGAAAATTTTCTTAACTTTTGGAAGGTGCTTCAAAATTTCGGTTACAAAATCTCCACATAACCGAACAATAGTGATACGTGTGACATCTTTTCCACACATTTTAAGAAATTCAATTGTTTTCTGTTGAATCTTTGAATCCGAAAAATTAGCCCTGATTGCACGGTCAGAAACCGGGAATGGTCTCATCTCTGGAAACTCGAATTTACTTTCAACAGGATTTCCATCTTCATCGTAGTTATACCACTTCGAGGTTACTCGTTCCAAGTAAACTTGATCATCTTCGCCTTCCATCTGAGGAGGAAGCGATTCTTCAAGTTTAGATTGTTCATAAAAGTCAAAGAATTTGAAATCTTTCCCCCATTCAACTACGTCATAGATACAGTGTTGAGGATAATCTCCATATGAACGATCAAAAAAACAAAGATGTTGTCCATTTTTATCGGGTTGATAATTTTGAATCTGTTGAAAAAGAGGGAGAGCTAAAGGAATTGAAGACATTTTTTAAAAAGGGCGGAGATAATAGTAAAATCAGTTTATTATCTCGAAAGATATTACTCATTTACTTTTTCATTGAGTATCTGATCAGATACTCAAATCTTCAAAACACTTCCCATTTCACTCTCATTGAAGTACCTTAATATCAGCTCGTATACGAGCGTGTTACTATCTCTCACTCACGAGATCTGGCTAAAGTTACCAAGCGCTGGTCGAAGTAAATCGTCAACCGCTTCCTCAATTGATCCAACTCGCTTTGCATCTCCTTCCACTTAGATTCGTTTTTGTTGCAGATAGACTTCGCAGCATCACTCATCTCTCTTCGTTTAGCACGTGCGCAATTATCTCGATCCAACGCGAGATATAAATACTTCATTGCGTCGACAAGATGATTGGTGACCGCTAGAGAATGTGATTCTTCCTCGTCCTCGCCGATGCGCATATGCGACAAAAGCGCTACGCTCTCGAGCAGACGCTTGATGGCATCTTCTGTAACGTTGATGGCGCGAGTAGTTTTGTCGTTCAGTAAGTTATACTCATTTTGGAGTGCATTGTTGATCTCGTCGCTATATAGAATACGACGTCCCTCTTGTTGAAGAGCTTCGCGTGTAGCGGGGAGGTCTTGTGTGGACATTGTTAACACAGAGTTTGGATGAGAGATATTGGAAGGATGTGAGAGACTTGGAAGTGAAGACATTTTTGAATATCCATTAACAAGACGTATATTCAATTTTAGAGTTATATATCTTTTTTAAGATATATATCTTTTTTAAGATATATATTATTTCAGTGGCGACAATACAAAAATATACTACTCCTAGTACTTTTCAGTGGTGTCAACATTCTTTCCATCGTAGTCAATGGTAATTTTCTTAACATTTGGCAGATACTTTAGAATTTCGTCAATGAAATTACCGCCAAATTTAATTGTAATGTGTGTGATATCTTCCCCGCATAATTTAAGCAGTTGAATTAATTTTTGTTGAATCTTTGGATCTGAAAAGTAAGCAACAACTTCACGGACAGAAGCCGACCACTTCCTTAATTCAGGATGTGTGTAATACTTATTGATATAAGTTTCTCCATTACTATAATAATGATAATGTCGTGGAGCATATAACCTGTGAATATATTCTTGCTCAGTTTCACCTTCTAGCATAGGATACCATTTCTCGGCAGATCCGCATTCACCGTCATAAAAATCATAGATGCTAAATTCATCACGCCAGTAGATTGTATCAAAATGACAATCTAAAGGTCTGCATAAATCAAAATCATCCTTGAGAATAAGATGTTTTACGCCTTTATCATCTGGTTTAAAATGTTGGATATGTCTAATAAAATGATTAGACAAGTGCGCTGGGTCTTCAGGGGACTTTAGAATTGAGGAAACTGTAGAAACTGAAGACATTTTATCTCACATCACTATGAGATACCGTATTCAATTTTTATCACTTCGGACTCGAAGAAGTACGTTCGGGTTTTTCAGCCCGATCAGCCTTCTTCACAAGCCGTGCTACCTTCTTCTCACGACGTAGACGATAAAAATACCTAGCTTTCGATTTCATTTCATTTTGACCTCGTAATACCTTCTTCTGTAAACGTTGACGATGAAGCTTCAATTTACGACGAATTGCTTTCACCTTCTTAATCTTTGAAATTCGAAAGTAGTTGTAAATAAGAAGAACTGGGACAATAAATCCAAGCCCGATTAAGGATGACGGAGTAAACATTATTTTAAGTAGTTAATTGAATCTTTAATTAACTCTATATCAAATTGTAAGAATCACTTTTAGTCTTGATTACGATTAAATGGATCGTTCGAAAGAGACTGGAAAGACTGAAAAGACTGGACAGACTGGAAATACTGGAAAGATTGAAGGAAAGACTGGAGAGACCGAAGGAACTGAATATTCAGAATTTCTTCACTATTTTGAGTTAGATAAAGAAACTATCAAGTTATTACTCTGGGAAACAAATATCAAACTTACAGAACTAGCTGAAGTTTTAGAATTAGACCCAAATGATACGGAATTAATTCGAGAATACAACGATGAATGTGAAAGGTTCCGCACACTTAAGCTAGCTCTCATAACAGTTGATGCTACTGCTAACTTAAGTACAGTAAATTTTGACGGAACTTTAGATGTTAATACCGTACATGGTAAGTCAAAACAAAAATATGCTTTTGACTTTACTTCCTCTAGAAAACAGTGAGACAGTAGTACGTATGTGATTCCCACTCAATCAAATAAAGCCCCATCATCTGAACCTTCAAACGAAGGAACGTTGAACGAAGGAACGTTGAACGAAGGAACGTTGAACGAAGGAACGTTGAACGAAGGAACGTCGTTTGTTGTATCTAAATTTTGGAACGAAGGAGCATTGAAAGATGTACTTACTGTAGGATGATTATCTGATACTCTCCTATACTTCCAAAGGACGTAAAATATAATTGCCATACAAATAACCATTAAGATAGTTTTCCAATTACAATACACAAAATTCAGAGCTAGACTGTCCCAACCATTCCATGATTGTCCTTCTATGGTTTTGAGATAACCACCCTTACAACTTCCGATATTACACACATCACAAGGAATAAGCCTTTTTTGTGGAAGAACAGAATAGACCGATCTTGAATCTCGCAATACCTTTGAAAGACCGATTGGTCCAGTTGTAGTCATTACATAAAAATGTTTAGTTACAGCCCATAATGGCGCTTGAGTCTTCATATGTTTTAAGTATTCTAACCAGAAGGGGTGACGCGGAACACTTGCCATAAAACTATTTGTAAAATAAATACTTGTATTCGCACTTGGTACAAAGTATAAATCTGCATCATTGTCAAATAATTCTTCAAATGATAGATTAACAACATAATCTAAATCCATGTATACTCCTCCGTTAATATAAAGCCACATTGGTCGAATCATATCTACACGTTGAATTATATATTGAAAACTGTCATATGTATCTAAGTACTCAGGGAAATGTTTGATAACAAAGTTTCGGTTATCTTCATCTGTCATTAAGGTATATTTCCAGTCCGGCATCTTTTTCAGAATGGAATCTTGTGAAATCTGCCACTTCTTTGGAAGAGTAGTAGTTTTCCATGTTTGCATGATATTTCTTGGAATTCTCATTATACAAAACTAATGTCTTTTGCATCATTCTGAGGTGCTTTAGGTTCGAGTCCAGGAATGTCATCTAAATTAATTGACGGTCCACTCATTCTTTGCTTTTTCCTTTGTTGAATATTTGAAGCTGTTACTCCAGCAGATGCAGCATTACTCATTGAGCTAAGTACATCAGTTCCTGTTGCTCGAAGAGCCATCTTACCTGCAATAAAGAATGCAGCATTCATAATAATCATTCCAAGTAAACGTAGTTCAACAGGCCACTTTGACTGTGGAACATAGTTCTTTTCACCTAGTTCAATAATAAGCTTTTCATAACTTGACATTTCTACTATCTGCTGTTTAGTAAAACCCTTCATATCAAATCCGAGTATATTTCCTGCTAATGCTTCAACTCCCATGAATCCAAACATAAGATATTTCTTATACTTATTAACATTATCGGTCAGGCTTAAATTTCGTAAAACTTCATCATAAGTTTTAGCTACAAACTCAGGATCGGAATTAATGGTAAAATTAGGAATGTCTTCTGTAGGATTACCCTGCTTGAGAAGTTTAAATTTAAATAACAGTTCTCGTAACTTTGCCTCACTATCTTGTTCTCTCTTCGAAACTCGAGACATGTTCTTAATACCTCCTGTTTCAAATGCGCCACCATCTTCAAGATCTTGCAATGATGGTGGTACTACTTTTGACTCATTTTGCAACATTGCTTCTTTTTGTCGTTCATATGAGCGTTTCTTTTCATCGGAAATTTCATTATCTCGACTTCCGATAGAACGAGATTTCCTTAAAAATGCGGATAATGGATCTACTTCTTTATTTCCAGTGATATCATCATCAAGAGATAGATCTAAATCGTCAAAATTTTCATCATCATTGTTACTACCCGAATTCTTCGAATTATTCGAGCTAGAACGGTTCTCCTTACTCGATGACTCCTTACTCGATGACTCCTTACTCGATGACTCCTTACTCGATGACTCCTTACTCGATGACTCCTTACTCGAACTTCTAGTTAATTCTTTTCTAGATGATTCTTTATCAGATGATTCTTTATCAGATGATTCTTTATCAGATGATTCTTTATCAGATGATTCTTTATCAGATGATGTACGTACGGAATCTTTTCTTGACGATTCTTTACTAGCTAAACCTTCATTTCTTTTCTTCACAGAAAACTTCTCTAGTGTAGAAGCTTTCTGTGAAGGTTTGAACGAAGGTTTGAGTGAAGATGATGGCACAACTTTTTCATCCCCGTCATCATCAAATGTAATATCATCATATTTGGGTATAAATTCATCGCTAGTACATTCCTTTTTAATCTTTTCTTTATTTTCTAATAATTCGAGATATAAACGTGGCATAGGAGCAAAAGAAGCTGGATTAATTTTTCTCTTCCGAGATAAGGGAACCATAATAACCTCCAATGGAGCACGAACTGAAACACGAGGCATTATTTTGTTGAGTCTACTATAACCTTTAGATGCTCAAATATATTAAAAGAACCCATTATCATTTAATATAAAAGACCCTTGCTACTAAACAAATGGAAAAATCTCAAATTATTCATATAGCCGGAGAATGCATCATTCTCCTTGGAGTGATAACTCATGTTAACCGTCAAAATAGGAAGTTAACAAATGCAATTATTGATTCAAATGAAAAGTATCTTGAATTAGAGTCTAGATTTAACGAATTGGATAATAAGTTTAATCAACTATTAAGCGCATTTGGTGGAAAAGTTCAGCAGTCTATTCAGCCTAGTCAGCTTATTCAGCAGCTGCAAGTACCGGTACAGCCTAGTCAGCAAGTTCAGCCTAGTCAGCAAGTATCTTCTGAAGTACAACCTCCTCAACCCCCGCAAATGACACCTGAACAGTATCAACAATACCAAAAATACATGTATTATCAGAGAATGCAACAGCAACAGTCAGTTCATTTAGCTCAGCCAGTTCAGCCAGTGCAACAGCAACAGTCAGTTCATTTAGCTCAGCCAGTGCAACAGCCAGTGCAACAGCCAGTGCAACAGCCAGTGCAACAGCCAGTGCAACAGCCAGTTCAGCCAGTGCAACAGCCAGTTCAGCCAGTGCAACAGCCAGTTCAGCCAGTGCAACAGCCAGTTCAGCCAGTGCAACAGTCAGTTCATTTAGTTCAGGAAGTTCAACAACAGTCAGTTCAACAGCCAGTTCAGCCCGTACAACAGCATTATAAAGCTCAAGTTGAAGAAGTTATTTCCCCTCAAGAATTGGATAGAGAGCTTCAAGAAGAGTTGCAATCTTTATCGTTAAAACCAAAAGATCCGATAGTAGATCCGCCAACCCTTGATGACGACATTGAAACCCGTACAGCAGAGTCGAAGGAACAATCACTCGAATTTATTGACATTCCCTCAGCTCGTAAAAAAAGTTTTACGAATAGAAAAAATTGATTTTTCCCATAAATTTTGAGAGGTATTTTAATCTTAACTAAATCTCTTCACTTACACCCTCATCTTCTTACTTTCAAAATGTCTACGATTTCCGCACCCTCTACCCCCTCTGCTCGTTCGTCTCTGATTTCTGCTGATGCTATTTCAGCTCTCGTTCGATCAGCTCTTGTCGAATTTCTTTCGGTTGTTGAAGCTAAGTACGAAGTTAAGTCGAGTGAAGACATGTGGGTGGCGAGAAAGACAGTGACACCCACACCTGGAAAGAATGGTCAAAAGTGTAACGCAATTCTTCAAAGCGGACCAAACAAGGGGAAGGAGTGTGGAAAGGCTTGCACTTCAGGAAAGCCAATGTGTTCGACACATGCAAAGAAGGCAGGAGTCGTTACTCCTGTGAAGACTTCTACCCCGACAGTTGACATGAAGGTTGTGTTTCACAAGAGTACTTTTGGAAACTTTGTGTTTGAAGGGTTTGTGTTTGACAAGGTCAAGAAGGGTATCTGTGGCAAGGAAATCTCCAATGGAAGTATTGTTCCATTGACACCTGAAGATGTCATCCGTGTTCGTGCTCTTCGGTTGACCATTGTGAGTACTGAAAGTGTAGTAGTACCGGAACCTGTGGCAGAAGTGGAGGAAACTGTAGAAGAGCGAGTTGAAGAGGATATCGAAAGTGTGGAAGAACACAAAGAAGAAGCAGAAGAGGTGGAAGACGTAGAAGAAATTTCTTTGTAGTGAGTACGGAATACGCGAATAAATTAATAACCTTCGGGTTATTAATACTTTTACATGTAACTTAAAGCATTGAAGGAATTTCAAATGTCTGTCTGTTATGTTTCAGCTTTTCTAGATATAGGTAGATCTGATTGGACTACCTATCAAAGAAATATTAAATCCTATTTCAATTACTTTACCCCTTACATTAAGTTATTCTCACGTACTTCCACTCCTTCCGCCGAAATGATTGTATTCATTGACAAAAAATATCACCAACAATTTATGGAATTGCTTAGTTCAGAGTCGGCAGATCCCTCAGACCCCTCTTATCCTTTAATTCAAGCAATTCCTATTGATATAGACTTTATGAACGAGAATATATATGCGTGGAGTAAACTTCCCCGTGAAAGAGAAATTATGGCTTCTGAAGAATATAAGGAAGCTTTTAGCGAACGTTTATCTCATCCGGAAAACTCAGTTCCAGAGTATACCCTAATTAATCATTCAAAGATTGACTTTGTTAATTATGCTATGAGTTTGAATGCATCTGAATACTTTTGCTGGGTTGATTTTGGTTATTTTCAAAAACCTGAGTCTATCCCTCGGGATTTGATTGACATTAACAAACTTGATACAAACAAAATTAACTATCAAATTCTTAACCCAATCACAGAAAAGGATTCTGATATACTTCACACGATAGCTTATGCACCAGAAAGAATTGGAGGGTTTTTCTTTTTTGGACGTCGAGACAAATTAGTGCAATTTCAAGATTTGTATCATCAAGTACTCGAATACTTTCAAGATAACAATATTGCTGATGATGACCAACATTTAGCTTTACAATGTTATTTCCGTAATCCTTCACTATTTAAACTACATCTTATTCGGGAATGGCACATGGCACTTGTAAAGTTTCAGAAGGATTTTCCCGAGGACTCCAAGGTTCCCGAGGAGAAAAAGAGTTTAACAGATATAATGAACTATCATGGTTCCGATAAAGGATCCGGTCACCATAATTATACCTTATTTTACGAAAAGCTTTTTGAAAAGAGACGTTATGACAAACTAAAAATTTTAGAAATTGGTATTGGTTCAGTAAATCCGAGTATCGCGAGTAATATGTGCGGAAAGCCGGGAGGGTATGAGCCTGGATCTTCTCTTCGAGGATGGAGGGAATATTTTCCGAACTCGATGATATATGGATGCGACATTGATAAAAATATTTTAATACAATCTGAGAGAATAGAAACATTTTATCTAGACCAAACTAGTTATCATTCAATTAAGGAAATGATTCTCGATAATCCTCGAACTTATGATATAATTATTGACGATGGATTGCATCATTTCCCTACAAATTGGAATGTACTCAAATTAATATCAGGAAAGCTAAATAGCGGAGGAATTTATGTGATTGAAGATATCATGGGCTTTGATGACCAAATCTACAATGAACCATTCTGTGATGGAAAGAATATTCATTATTACCCCATTCCTAATCCTCAAAACACGTCTGATAATAATATACTTGTATTATCCGCTCCATAAATTTCTCCCACATAACCCTTCGACATTAATTTTGTCTATGATATGAAGAATACCTTCTCTTGTTAAAATATCATATAATGCATGCTCTATATTAGGGTACGCTTTATTAGTTAATGAATTATAACTCACTTGAAGTGCATTATTATATTTACCTAATAAGCATCTTGGAACACTATACATTACAGTTGTTATGACATCTGTAATTTCTTTTTGTACACATCCTCTTGCTTCTACATTTGTTAATGTACCAAACTCCACAAATTCATCAGTTAAATAATACCTTCCAGATATTTTGTAAATTTTATCGAAAGCTACCGATGAATTCATAAGCTTATCTGTAATTTGTAGTAACATATATGCTTCTCCAATACTTTTATCTATTAATGTAATTGTGCTGTCAAATAATACAAGGTCGTCTACAAGACTCGACAATGTATACAACTGCGTATCATTTATTTTCGAACCTTCTAATAAGATAGTGTAAGAATTTGGAATTTTCTTTAAACTTTGAATGGTGGAAATTGTCTGATTTAATCTTTCTTTGGGGGAAAATTCAGATGTACTATTGATAACACTGGTTATTAATATTACGGTACGAACAGGATGAACGGTACGAACAGGATGAAAAATAAATTTATCAATGGTGCTAATTTTCGGTAATGCATCACAAATTAACTTAAACATTGTAAAGTCATACTTTGCTATATCATCCAAAATGTATGTTCCAAATTGTCCGTTAAGACAAACATGAAAACTTGTTTGTGATCTAGCCACTCGAGCTGTAACAAAACCATGTATTATTTGAACATTATTCATGACTGCTAAATGTTTTAAAGTACGATGCGCACATAACGCGCAACAGGGTACTACATTAGTGCAACAATCTAGTGTAGATTTTTGAGGAGAACTCGTAAAAAACATTGTTTTTAAAGATGAATATCTGTTAGCAAATGCTTTATCCATAATTTCAGGTGTAGTCACTGTAATTAACTCATTCAGATATCCTCCCATGGAACCAAGTTTTTCATTAAACAATGTATTGCTGGGGATATTCCAATTAGGAGTATCTAGATATAATGAGTCAAATCTTGCCCTTATAACAAAATCATATTTTACATCATACCTTTTTTCATAATCTTTTCGGAGATTATTTGACAACTCTATTTTACGAAGCTGATCAATTATTCGTAAATCAAGCTGAACTGTAGCAGAATTTTTATCAGAACTCTCTAAGATGTCAATCGAATTAGAAACAGACAAAGAAGGCAACTGATATATTTTTGTTTCTTCAATTAAAAATGGTAAAACATCATCACGGTTTTCAATTACTATACTCTTGACATTAATCCCTTGAAACATTTGCTTAATTTCTTCTTCTGTGTAGAAAACAGAACTTTGACCAGACGAATACTCATAATAATTTTGATTATATGTATGGACGAAAACATCATAATCTATTCCGTGACACAGATTATGAATAAAACTAAATTTTGTAGTATTCCAGGTTCGAATAAATCCAGCTAAACAAATCGCTACTTTCATTTTAAAAGGTTAAAGAAAGGTTTAAATATGAAAATTTTACTTTTTGGAGCAAATGGCATGCTAGGAAAATATATGCATGTATATCTCGAGAAATTAGGTTACAATATTATACCTATAACCAGGGCTACGTTCGATATATATAAACTTTATATATCGAATACTTTAAATAGTACAGTCAAAATGCTTGTTCAAAAACATCAACCTGATCTAATTATTAATTGTGCTGGTATCACAAATAAAAGACCTGATATCTGTCGCAGTGAAATGTATATAGTTAATGGATATTTTCCTCACGTACTTGACAATGTATGTACTACTACATTGTTAGTTCATCCTACTACTGATTGCGTATTTAATGGGGATAAAGGCATGTATACAGAAGATGATTCCCCTAATTGTACAGATGATTATGGCATCAGTAAAAGTTTAGGGGAGTGTTTAAGAAATGCATGTGTAATCCGAGTTTCGATTATTGGAGAATCGAGCGACAAATCTTCTCTTATTGAATGGTTTAAATCTCAGAAAAGTTGTGATGGGTATACTAATCATTATTGGAACGGTATAACATGTCTAGAATATGCTAAAATGATTAATGAAATGATTCGGGCGAATACATTTTGGAAAGGGGTAAAACATATCGCATCACCTGAAATAGTTACAAAATATTGGTTGCTTACCAATATTAGTGATATTTTCAAACTTAATATCACTGTTAATAAGTTTGAAACTGATCAAAAATGTGATCGTTCTCTTATAGGCAAAACAAGAACATCAAGCTTACTTACTCAACTTAAAGAGTTAGAACAGTTTTCTAAATGTATCACATTGTAGATAAAAAAATTTGTATTATTGGAGGTACCGGAAGTCTAGGAGAGTCTTTGATATTACGTCATAAAGATACAAATCGTATTTTCGTAATTTCTCGGGATGAAATGAAACAATGGCAACTTAAATTAAAATATCCTGATATAATTTGCCACCTTGGGGATATACGTAATACCAAAAGTATGGCTAAATTGTTAAAAGCAATTCAGCCTAATATTGTTATTAATTGCGCAGCACTTAAACATATCGATATTTGTGAGAGTAATATTAGCGAGTGTATTGCCACAAATATTACCGGTACTCAAGGAATTATTGATATTTGCTCCGATTTACAATCAGTTGAGAAAGTATTATTTGTATCAACTGATAAAGCGTGTTATCCTGTAAATGTATATGGTATGGCTAAAAGTATTAGTGAACGAATGATGGCTGAAGCTTCTGTAAATGTCCTTAATAAAGAATTTCTTTGTGTGAGGTACGGAAATGTACTTAATTCTCGAGGAAGTCTTATCCCTAAATTTAAAGAACTTGCTTTATCTGATTGTACATATATTCCTGTAACATCAGATAAAATGACTCGATTTTTCATGAGAATTGAACAAAGTGTGGAACTTATTGATAAGGCTATTAAGTATGGAAAATCCGGGGATACATGGATTCCTAAAATACCATCCTTTAAAATTATTGACTTAGCAAATTATTTTGCTACAAAGTACGGCAAAACTATAAAACTAATTGGTATTCGACCAGGGGAAAAATACCATGAATGCTTAATTAATCAGGAAGAAATAGCTCGAACAACTTTTTCTCATGATTGTTATATAATTAAGCCATGCTATCAAAATTATTCGTTTAATAGTTTAAACTGTGAATATACAAGTGAAAACACTACCAATTTTGAAGAACTTATTGAAATGATTTTATAATACAACTCGTTGTATTACCACTCTTAAATCAGCAGTATTAAATCAGCAGTATTAAATCAGCAGTATTAAATCAGCAGTATTAAATCAGCAGTATTAAATCAGCAGTATTAAATCAGCAGTATTTGTTGCAACTCTCTTAAATCGATAGGTTTTCGAAGAAAACCTTTCACACCGTATTTGGCACACCTATCTTGATCTTCATCTAGTACAGAAGCAGTTACAGGAACAACTTGAATTTTAGTTTTTGTCCTTTGAATATATTCCATTACTTGAAAGCCATCTAAACGCGGCATTTTCAAATCTAACAAAATCACATCATGATCTGATAATTTTTGAATTGCTTCAATTCCATCATTCGCAACTGTAATATTGGTGTACTGCAAACTCTTAATCAATCCAATTAACAATCCTTGGTTTTCTGGATTATCTTCTGCGATAAGAATACGAAGATCTTTTTTTACCTTCAGTGAATCTTTCTTCTTAATATATCTGCTATCTCGGAAAGCGCATTCTACTCTTTCGATTAATCGAGGAATCTTATCGGAGGATAAAACTGGAAGAACTGGGAGAAGCGGAAATTTATCTGCTATTTTCTTTTCGAACTCTTCGCTTTCTTTCCGATCGCTTTCTCCTTTTTGCTCACTGTGTTCACTGTACTCACTCCTACTCTCCACTATACACATTTCAAAATCGTACTTTTGAAGCAATTTAATACCTTCATTAAAGGAACTTGAAGGGGTTGGTTTTAATCCAATTTTAAACAAGATGTCGCATAACTTTATCCGTTCATCTGTGTTACCGTTAATAACAAGCACAGTTTTTCCTTTATATTTAGAACTAATTGAGCATTTACTTTCATCAAACACCTCATATTTAAAAGTAAAGTAAAATTCGCTACCTATATGCACTTTACTTTTAAACCCGATTTCTCCTTGAAGAAGTTCAACTAATTTTTTAGAAATTACTAAACCAAGACCAGTTCCGTCATATGATTTAGTTAAATTATTATCTAATTGAGAAAAAGAACGAAACAATTTGTTTTGATTTTCACGTGAAATGCCTACACCTGTATCATTAACACTAATTCTAATTTTATCAAGATAAATTCGTACAAATATCTCTATTTTACCACCTTTGTCTGTAAACTTAATTGCATTGCTTACCAAGTTCATTAGAATTTGAATAATTTTTTGTTTATCAGATGTACAATATTCTGGTACATCTGGAGAGATATATATTTTGAAACTATGCTTTTTATCGTTGATACGAGGACTTAATGTTTCTTGTACGAATTCAAGAACTTCACGAATACTCAGAGGTTCATTGACAATCTTCATTTTCCCAGAGGAAAGCTTTGAAAAATCTAAGATGTCATTGATTATCTGTGCAAGATTTAAACTGCACTTATTAATAGACCTAATATATTGCTGTTGAATTTCTGTTGCCTTTGTTTGAAGAAGTAGTTGCGTATATCCGATTACACCATTGAGAGGAGTGCGAATTTCATGACTCATATTTGCCACGAATAAATCTTTACTTTTAGTTTCCTCAGGAATTTTACTCTCCAATTTTTCCATTTCCAATCGAAGTACTAGTAAAATAGTTTTATATTTTCGAATACTTTGGAGAGTATAAGAAGTACTTCCTGTAAGTATAACAATCCCTAAAACTCTTTCTTTATTTTGTATAGGAATACCGAAAAATGGAGATGCATCTTCGAGACAAGGGATTTTATTCTTTGATATAAGAGGTGTTTTAGTGCGGATAACTTTTTCAATAGGAGTATTTTGATATCCTGTTAGATAAACTTCCCTTTCGTTTGAAAGAAAGGATAAATCGTTTCCCTTAAGATAACAAACACATCCAGAAGTACTTAATGTATCTTCGAGGAAAAAATCAAGAGCTGACTGATATACATTCTCATATAAATCATAATCTTCCAACCACTGTTCACAAGTTAACACCATTTGAGAATGTATATATTTTTTACATCATTCATAAAGAATGGCTTATCGAATAATAAATCTTGCTAAACCAGTTGTATTAGCTCCCTCATCACGTGCAAGTACACCAGCAATCTCAATTTCACAAATGATAGGTAATCTACATGGGAGAAAAGGAACAATAACAGTACCTTCTGGAATATATATAGAAAATCTAACTGTACCAGATGGAGTTAGTGTACTAGGTAATGGAATTGTACATGTTAACGGTCAAATTGAGTTGAAAGGAGAAGGTATTCTTTCACATATAGAAACGAATTCAGTAACAGTATCATCTAGTGGTAATCGTGTTTTAATAAATTGTACTACAAATTTACTATCTCTCCATCAAGATTCACACGTAGATTGTCGCGGAGGCAGTGTTAGTCAAATACGTTCTACTGGTGGAAATTTCATCATACGTAATACAAGTATTGGAACCACTCTTCCTGAATACACAATTGATATTTCAAACAGTATGGGTGTAATTGAGTCATGTACAATCGAAGGTTCAACAAAACTTGGTATTTCAACTGTTCTTGATTGTAAACAAACATCCATTGTTGGTGGAGAGGAAGATTTATTTGAGACATTTGACGAAACAACTACACTTCAACTTTTTAATTGTACAGTATATGGTGCAGGATTAATTAAAAGTGGACCAGGTACTTCTATTCGAGCCAATGTTATTGCTTTATCAGATGCAGTTGGTTTTGAGGGGGGAGAAAATATAAAAATAGAAAGTATTTAACTTTTTATAGAATATTCACAACAGATATGCAGAGTACGAATGCTATTAAAAGTGGCACAGCCACATCTACAGTCATATTATTCGGTATTGTTACGGTATTATTTATTTTTATAATGTTAGCAGTTATGAGCAAAGCAGTTAAATTTATTAATTCCTCTTCTCATAGAAAATCCTTTTCGAAAGAAGGTAAGGAAAAGCTTGTTTATTCCAATGGAGAAACAATTACATTTCGAGATTTATGGAATGGAAATATACCAGAAGGTTCTGTATTTTCTCCGGTACGTCCTGATTGGTACTTCGATATTAGCGGATTGAACAGTAAAGGTGAACTTATATTCTCAAGTGGTTGGCATAATCATCTTGTACTTCGACAAATTATTCCTAAAAATTTTGAAGACATTAAGAGATGGCAAATTGTTGTTGCAACTTTACCGTTTGGAGTCAGCCCTTCCAGCGATGTGTATAAAAAATTACGAATTGAGTGAGAGAAGGGAAAGTGAGAGAAGGGAATAATTTACCGACCTAGGTCAGTAAATGTTACACGGTTAGGAGACTACACGGTAAAAACATGATCAAATAATCCTAAAGATACTTGGTGTGCAACGATAAGAATACAACGAGAATCTTTTTGAATGTGTTCAAGAATATTCTCAGTGGTTTCCCTATCAAGACTACTTAACGTTTCATCTAACATTAGCAATGGAATCGAAAAAATTTCAGCTAGAGCTAATGTAAAAGCTAAATTAACACGGTCTTTTTCACCACCGCTAAGAGTAGCTAAATCAGTATTCACTCCTCGATAACCGACTTGAATATTAACTTGATTCTTTATAGTTTTAGTCTTTTCATTTGCTTTAAAAAGACATAAATCAAGTGTTAGCGGATTTTCCGGGAAAAATAAAGCTAAATAAACAGAAAGATGAGAATTAATTTCTTCGATGATGCTATTCAAAGCAAGCATTTCAGCAGTTTGAAGGGCTTCACGAAACTTCTTTGAAAGAGTAAAACGCTTTTCAGCTTCGAGAAGTGTTTGACTGATGCGTTTACGATTATTAACATATGTACGGTAAAGTTCCAAATGTTCTCTGTATACTTGATATTCCTTTTCGAGTTGTGTATACTTCAACAATTCTTGTTGAATAGTCTGAATTTCATTAACGATTTTAAGAAGATCTGTCTCAAGAGTATCGATATTCTTACATTCAGGGAGAGAAATTAGCTCTTTTTCTAACTCAGATTTACGAGTTACCTTGAAAGTATTTTCTTGAATGGTTTTCTGGATTTCCCGTTCACGAATCTTTCGGTCACTAATTGCCCTTTCCAGTTCCAATTTACTACGTAAAGGAAGTCGAGGTTCAACACGTCCGTAAAACTCTTTAATCCTTGACTTCATTTTGATAATATTTGTATCATTTAACGCCTTATTTTTGTCTTTAGTCAATTCAGCATGTTTTTTTTCACTCATTTCCAATTTCATTTGCTCTTGTTTATTTTTTTCAATTGCTTCTTCAAATTCTGATTGATCAAGTTCAATCTCTTCTTCCATACGAGGCATACGGTCAATTTGGCATTTAAGTACTTCTAAATTGGTCAGTTCTTTCTTTTGATCAGCAATTTGAGTTTTAAGTTCGCGTTCTTTATCAAGAGAGTATCCTACAGTGGTAGTAGATTCAAATACTTCAAGCCTTCCTTCTGTAACTCGAAGGTGCTTTTTACAACAAGGGCACACTTTCACTTCACGACTTTGAAGTAGACAACGAAGTTTCTCTTCAAGTTGGGGAATACTTTTAACGAGTTCTTCGTAACGACTTTGAGAAAAACTTGAAATTATACGTTTATGTACCTGTTGAGTTTTGTAATGTTGAAGAGTGGCAGCCAATTCAATAAAATCCGACTGAAGTTCAGATTTTTCTTCAATTGTTGGTAAATGAATTGAGCTTAATTCGACATTTAAACGGTCGATTTCCTTTTGATTCTTCTGAATATACATCTCAAGCTCGTTTACACTTTTCTTCTCACGTAGATAATCTTCATACTCGTAATGAAGTCGAACATCCTCTTCTTCTCCATTAGAACAGATAACATCAGGTACAATCTCAATGTGAATATCGGAAATACGTTGAGATAGACTTAACTTTTTCTGTTGAAGAAGATGTTGTTGCAACTTTTCATTCTCTAATTGTTTAAGATTTGCTGAAAGAATAGCTGAATTATTTCTCAATTCAGCTATTTTACTCTTGATTTGATCCCTTGTATATGGAAACTTTTCAGGTTGTTGAACTGGATTTTCTTGAAGATATTTCATTTCACCTTGAACAGAAAAAAGGTTTAATTCAGCAGAAGATACAAATTCGCGAGCTTTTTCTTTTAACTCGTCAATAGGTACATCTGAGAATGCTACTTTTTCAAGAAAACGTAATTTATCAGCTGGAGTCATACATAAGAAAGAATTTTCTCCTTTTTGCTGAATATAACCAGCAATTTCGAAATTTTTCCCAATTTGTTGATAAATGAAACTTTGAGCTTCATCTCCTTCGTAAGTACAGTTATCAAATACAACCGTTAACCGAGAAGGTGTATTACACCTAGTGATAACCATGCTATTATATTCAAATACGACAGTACATTTTTTCTCTCCAAGGGTTACTAACTTTGTTCCTTCACCTGTAAGGGCATAGTTGATAGCTCGGAAAATTGTAGTTTTTCCCTTGCCACTTTGACCGGAAATTAATGTGATTCCATGGTCATGAAATTCGAAGGTTTTTTTATTCCAAATACCGAAATTAGATAATGTAAGTCGCATGTTTGATGTTTAAACCACACTAAGTACAGATTCATTTTTATATAACTACAAGTAGTTATATAAACTAACAATTGGTACAGGAGTTATATAAACTAACAATTGGTACAGGAGTTATATAAACTAACAATTGGTGCAGGAGTTATTAGAAAGATTACGGTAAATACTTGAAGCATTATTATAATTATTATAAATAAGATATGTGTAATCTAATGATATCGTTTCAAGGTTTTGAGAAACTCGAACACTATTATGGTAATCTAATACCCATTGTACCATTTCTTCAATTGTAGAAATAGATGTGAGAGGATTTAATGATAACCAATTTTCATAATCTGCTTGACAATTAGTACAAGGAATAAATAGATTGTTAAAAAAAGATTTTACCTTTGTAGCAGTTTCAGTTGTAAAAGAAAATGCATTAAAATAAAGCATACTCCACATATGTGAAGAAAATGTTCTAGGGTGAAAACTATAGATAGTGGTCATTTAGATATATATAACAATATTTTTAACTCTTCTACATTTTACTACTTTTGCACTATTCTACAATCACCGAAATAATTACTGTCCCAACTGTCTGCAATTCACTTGATATTACTGTTGGCGAATTGAATGTTCCATTACGATTATTGTAAGATGAAATAGTGATAACATCTCCAATGAGTAACGATTCGATAAAAAATTCCCTTGAAAAAGTTAAACAATCAACACCCAAATCGGAAAGAATTTGTTGATATATGTCAACTCCTAAGCGAGTTACTTTAACCTCTATATGTGAAGAACCACCACCACATTTCCAACCCCCTGAGCGAACAATATATGTCCCGCTTATTGGAACAGTAAAATTAGCCTCAAGATAATCCCCAAATCCGTCAGAACCCGATGGACCTATATAGCTAGCACCGCGTGTAATACCATCTATGTATAACCTCTGAATAGATAAAAAATCGCTTATACTTGGACGAACATGCCTACAGTGCAGTAAAAAATACTGTCCAGGACCAGTTGGTCCGGCACTTCCTGTTGGTCCTGTCGGTCCCGTAACTCCTTGAAGCCCTGCTTCTCCAGCACTTCCTGTTGGTCCTGTCGGTCCCGTAACTCCTTGAAGCCCTGCTTCCCCAGCACTTCCCGTCGGTCCAGTCGGTCCTGTCGGTCCCGTAACTCCATCACTTCCAGTCGGTCCCGTGGCACCCGTAACTCCTTGAAGTCCTGCTTCTCCAGTACTTCCTGTTGGTCCTGTGGCGCCCGTAACCCCTGTCGGTCCAGCTGATCCAGTACTTCCTGTCGGTCCCGTAACTCCTTGAGGTCCAGCTGATCCAGTACTTCCTGTTGGTCCCGTAGCACCCGTGTTTGAAGCTGTTCCAGGTAGTCCTTGAGGTCCAGTCGGTCCCGTAACCCCAGCACTTCCTGTTGGTCCCGTAGCACCCGTGTTTGAAGCTGTTCCAGGTAATCCTTGAGGTCCAGTCGGTCCTGTAGGTCCAGTACCTCCTCCTCCGCTTCTACCTCCTCCTGATACAGAAGTTCTTACAGGAGGCGCACCAAATAACATTGACGGGAAAACTTGTCCCGAAATTCGATATTGTCGACTCATTTATTTTCTACGAGAATAAATATTTATATTTGTACTGTAAGTATCTAAGGTATCACCCCTTCAATGAATACTAATTTTTGAAAAGCTTTTAGTTGTAGACAAGAATCTGCCAAATCATCTGCTTTTGATAGATGTAAAATTTTTAATCCATCAAAGTCTTCTCGAAGTGAAAGTAAACGTGTTGTTTCTGTTACCGCCCATTTCTTTCGTTCTTTCTTTTCCATTTTTTTCGGCGCTTGTAAAGCCTGAGTTTTACGTGTCGCAGAAATATCAGAAATGTACTTAAATGGACCATATAAATTTTTAAAATACGAAAAGATAAAATGTTGAACTACTTGCGCGGAGTAATTAATACGCATTTGTTTTTCTAAGATAATGCCGTTACAAGAATCCCATAATTCCAGATTACTATCTAGAAACTTAATAATTGGTACAAAAATTTCAACACCGTTTTTTAAATCCTTTTCAAAATTTACGACTTTCCAATAAATTCGGGTACCTATTTTGTATAACTTTTCAAGGATATTCTCTTCTCTCACTCCCTTCACTCCTTTTACTCCTCTACCAATCTTTAAAATTTCAGCTTCGTTAAATTCTTCAATGTAAAATGCGCAATTTTTCGTGCCAATATCAATTGATAATAAACGCATTTAATCTTACTTTATTTCCTTTAGGATATGTACACCAACTGCTTCAAGATAACAAATTCCTTTTACATCTTCATTCGTACTCACGTGAAGCTCTTTATTAACAATTTCAATATTCCATCGGTTGGTTGTATCAGCCCTATCAGTTCTATCAGCCCTATCAGTTCTATCAGCCCTAGTAGAACATCCTCGTGTAATAGTACAAGTTTTCCCAAGTACATTTAACATTATTTCCTCGCTTAACATTAAATGTGGTTTAGTGCTTGGTACTATTTTAAATGTTAGGAGAGTTCCTCCGTCAACATCAACATTAAGACTATACCTAAGCAAACTCATCTCTCCTTGAGAAATAAATTTATATGGGAATGTTAAATTTGTAATGCGTTTATCAGTTGCATATTCAAGGTGTTTACCATGTGCATACAATACACCACTAATATTTGACGACACTGTAGCAGGTCTTTCTGTTGCAGTAAATCCTAAAGTACCCTTACCATCTGTCCATTCAGGAGTATTAATTGCTGTTGCTCCAACCATGATATTACCTTTTTGTAAATTTCCAAGAAGAGTGGGACGATTTGAATGTCCAATTGCGAGAACTTCATCAAGTTCTGCCTCTATCTCTCCAGCTTGATCACCGCAGTGACTACCAATAAGAATATTTCTATTTCCTTTTACATTAAATCCTGCATGAGCTCCAACGAAAATATTCGATTCTCCTGACATGCCAACACCCGCAGAATGTCCAACAATAACACATTCTGCGGAGCTATTTGAATATGAACCAGCATAATTTCCTATCATGACTGTCTTATAAAAATTTTGTTCGTTTGAATGTCCTGCAGAATGTCCAAGACAAACCAAATCAGCTGAGTTAATATTTTCGGGATGATCTGGATCGCCAAGTCCAGCATTTGCCCCAATTAGTAATATCCCTCTATTTTCAGCCAGAGAATCATTATATCTCTGACCCATTCCAGCATTTGCTCCGATGAGAATATCTCGATTCAAATAACCAATTGAAGATTTTCCGACTTGAGAGCCAATTACGACAGCTTCATTACCTTTTATAAACACTCCTGGACCAATCACTATACTATCGTTTAAAACATCTGCTACCTGTGGACCCTCTCCGATCCATATATTTCTGTTTCCTTCTAACCCATATCCTGTTCGAGATCCAAGACACACATTATGTGAACCTTTGAGCGAACTTCCAGATTGGTTACCAAGACACAAATTATCATTCCCGGTTAAATATTCTCCAGATTTAGAACCTAACATTGTATTATAGTTGCCTTCACTTCCGCAACTCGAATTGTTACCAATCGACACCGTTTCAATACCGCTACCTGTACTTCCTGCACTCAAACCAATTAAAATATTTCGTGAATCTGTATACTTTCGATGACTACCTACATTTGTTCCAATTAAAATCTCATCATTCAATGAACCATGAGAGTTATTACCAGCACCAGCACCTAGAAGAATACTTTTGACACCGCTTACAGATTGTCCAGATAATGAACCAATACAGATTAGATCAGAAATATTTGATGCGTCAATTAAACATTCACTTCCAATACCAATATTATCAGTTGAAATTACATTTGATGATAATCGTTGTGCTACTCTATCTCCAATATAAATACTTTTAAAGTTATTTCCGGAAATATTTGAACATGATTGTGTACCAACAGAAATGATATCAATAGCACTGTTCGACGCATTTTCCATACTTTTATGTCCAAATGCTATATTATGATTTATTAAATCTCCGAACATGTTTTTCCCAGCTTCCACACCAATTGCAATGTTATATGAATCATTAATATTTGCAAGTGTTTCTTTACCTATACCAATATTCATGTCTGTTTTTCCACAATTGCCCATTGAACCAATACCGATTGCAATAGAGCCTCCAAATGCACTACTATTTTTGAGAGTATTTTTACCGATTGCAATAAGTTCAACTCCTTCAGTCATACTTTCAGCAATATCACTACCAAGAAAAATATTATGTGAACCCGTAAGAAGCGATTCTCCAATATTTTTCCCAATAATGACAGAACCGTGGATAGTCTCGGAAGGTGTACCTTCCCCGATAGAAATATGTTCTCCTATAGCTATTTTATTTGAAACTTCTGTTACAACACCATCAGAATTTTTATATTTCAATACACCATCTTCAAAAAATAGTACATTACCTGTTTTACCATTGTTTGAAGATAGATATATCCCATTTTTTATACTCATAAAATTAGGGACCTCATTGTCTACAACAGCCAATCTGTGCTGAATACGATGACTTGACGAATTATCCATCTTTTACAGTCTTTTACAGTCTTTTGCAGTGTCGTTGAAAAACTTTTTCATCTTACAAATTTGCTTACTTCCTCTGGATCTCATTTACTGTAAAGAGTGTATATAATTGTGTAGCTTCTTGAATAACCCCTTTAGAAATATGAGCATGCCCCCACCTATTTGGTAAGTCAATACAAATAAATATAAAACAGGTTAACATCAAGAATTCAGATAGTTTGACTTCCTCCTTCAAAAAGTAAAGAGTAACTATACTTGCCAACATCGAAATTATAAGTAATCTATTCCAACGAACATAGCTTTCTTTGTAAATAAGAAGAGAATGAAGTCTTTCAACTATATCTGCCTGGCTAGTATATTTCCGTTTCATATCTGAAATTTTGGGGACTCCATTTGTAAAAGTTCCAATATCACCTTCCTGGCTATAACTCACAAGAGTATACATAACGCCAAGTAAGATAACCAGAAATATTATTTGCATGTATAAGGTCATTTTTACTACTTCGTGAGAATTTACTTCGTACAGACAGAGTGTAAGATTTAGTGAAATTTTAAGACGTTTAACTGAAAAAAGGTGAGAACGTAAGTGAGAACGTAAGTGAGAACGTGAGTGAGAACGTGAGTGAGAACGTGAGTGAGAACGTAAGTGAGAACGTGAGTGAGAACGTGAGTGAACGAACGTGAGTGAACGAACGTTTTAACATAAACACATCTGTACGTATAAAAATGTTATTTCAAGATCCTGAGATATCTACGACCGAAAAAGTCAAGTGTATACTTGATAGTCTAAATAAAAATGATGAAGATGATTTGGAACAGGTTTTAGCCGAATATGAATACACAATGTCAAGTATTCTTCAAGAAGTACTTGAAGAACTTCTTATTTCACCCTTGTTTAACCCAGATTTGAAATATCGAGTTTTATCAACAATGTACGCATCGAGAAGTGATATGACTGACGAATTTGTGGAGAGATTAGAAAAGTTGATCACTGCTTATATACCATCGAATGCCACACTTGAGTTTGAAACAGTTAAATGGTTATTTTCCTTTGGTCATGGAATGAATCATTTAGGCAGGCTTTATAAATATTTGAACAATGAGAATATTCAAGATATCACAAAATACAATCAAATCTTTGAAATTCGAAACGAGTATCCTGAAGAAACAAAAACAGGAGTCAAATATCTTTTGTTTAATGTCCGGATAGGAGGAAGGTGTAAAGTACTGTGTTCACAATATCTTCTTCAACACTCAAGTACGGATGAGAAGACGGATGAGAAGACGGATGAGAAGACGGATGAGACTCAACAAATAATTAACACACTATTTAATCTTGCTATGGATGAAAAGGAAGAGTATAATATTCGAGCAGACTCTGCAGATGTTCTTCATCATTACACTTCTGGCGAAACACAAGAAAAGGCGTTAAGTATACTCCAGGAATTGGGAGGTAATAAGACAAATATCTATGAGAATAAGCAAAATGTTCATAACGTAGACGTATCCGAAGGTCTAAAACTTATTCGTGATATTGAACCATCGGTTAAGTACAATAAAATTGCAAAAGCTATTATTACTAAAGTTAAAACTGCGGAGAATTCCGAGGATGCTGAAGCGAATGCTCCGAACACTGAAGTGGATGCTGGAAAGATTGCATCATCACTTGGACGCATTGTACTTGATACAGCACGTTATGGCGGTTTCAATGCAGAGGAAATCATGGAAAAGATATGGCATTATATCGAGAATACAGAAAATATTGAAATGAAGAACACTCTTCATAAACGTCTACTTGAAGAGCTTCAAGATATGGCTGATACGTGCAGTAGTGGTCACGCTCTTCGATTAATTAATGTTCTTTCAGGATTTGGTGTAAATGTGCTTAGAATTAGTTTTATTGATCAGATTGTGAGTAGTTTTACAGGACGTCTTGTTGCTCGTATACATGATTTAGAAAGTAAGGAAGAACAGGAGGATATTTACATAGATATGGCTGATAATGGTATTAAATTTATGACTTTCTTTACCAAAAATTATCCATTTGTTGTAGACGAACTTTATCAGGAATATGTTGATGGTGGTTATGTAACTGTTGAAGAATTTGATATAGCTATTACTAAAGCAATGACACCATATGAAGGAAAATTCGACGTAAGTGAAATAGAGTTTAATGTAGTTCGCAAACGTGATTAAAAGAACCTCCTAAAGAAGGACAAGAAAAATGAATTATTATTCTTGTACAAGAATAATAAAATTTCAACTCATCTCTTATCCTAAGAAAAATGGCTCATATTATTGTTGTAATCGATAAGTCTGGCAGTATGGAAGTAATTGCTCAAACTGTTATTTCAGGATTCAATGAATTCCTTCAATCCCAAAATCGTATTACTGATGAAAGTACAATGACTCTCATTGAATTTTCAGATGAAGTACAGGTGCTTTTTGCTAATCGACGTATTTCCGATGTTAAAGAGTTATCAGCAGAGTCATATTTACCTTCTGGAATGACAGCTTTGAATGACGCTATTGGAGAAGCTGTAGAAGCTCATAACTGTACAAATCAGACACTAGTTGTTATTATCACAGATGGGATGGAAAATGCTTCTGTAAAATACAGCCCTGAAGTGATTCAACGACTTATTCGTGAGCGAACTGCTGAAGGATGGCGGTTTATTTATTTGTGTAATAACATGCAAACCGCTATGTCAGGAGCATCTCGAGGACTATCAAGCGCAGTGGCAGGACAACGTAACCCCGCTACTCAAAATTTAATGGTTGACGCATCTAATTTTGGTACTGTTTTAGCACGTCAAGTTTCTGATGCTACTTCATCATATCGATCAAGAGGTGAAGTTGATTCAATTGATGAATTATCTTCAGGGGTGTATGAAAGTGACGTTAATCGGGGTGAACCTCATCAACGGCATTCCCGTCTCACAAGGTCTCGAAGTGTCTATACTCCAAGTTCACGAGTTCCGAAGTAATACAAGAAGTATACAAGAAGTATACAAGAAGTATACAAGAAGTATATCTATCTAGATAGATATACAGAAAAAGAAGTGAGGACTTGCGACGTAAAGGACTTGTGACGTAAGAACGTGATCATTAAAATTTTGATACAACTTCAAATAATTCCCCTACTGGTACCATGTATACATAGCTATTCCCCGTAGGATGATAAGTTTCATGACGACCTTTATATTCTTCGTTTGTTAATGGTCCGCCATACTCTTGTTTTAGACTAAAATGTGGAGCAGGTGTGATTTTTCCTTCGCCTCCACATGCATGAAACATATGATATGTTAGTTGAATGCATTCATGAAACTCTGGTTTTACTCGAACACTTTCTGCAAAAGCCATAACACATTCCCAACAGCAAAAATAACCTTTTGTTAGGTAGTACTCTTGTAATGGAACAAATTTAATTGGACAACCTAACGGATTTTCATTAAAAGAAGAATGACACCACCAACATTTCATCGGAGAAGAAAATTCTTGCGGTAAAACGGTATTCTTTAAAGCATCTTTCATTGTTACAATCCACCTTTTGGATTTCTTATCAGGATCAAGAAATCCAAAAGTACAAGAATTACTACAAGTTCCTGGACCTAAAATGTCAGTGATTTTAGTTGTCTGCTTTGGAGGAGTGAAGTGGAAACTTTTAGTAACTGGAATACATCCAATAATTTTATCACATTCTATATGATCTACAGTTAGAGTGAAAGTAAACCTAGTCGAATTAACGCCAAACTTTCGTGTTTCTCGAGACATTTAGAAATATGTCTTTAGGAATATCATTTCACTTTTACCTTAATATTAGACATTCCATGATCTTTAGGTCGATTTTATAAAATTTTTTAAAGTACATTGAATAAGAAAATACTTAAATAATTTAAATTTTTTCTCAATCCAAATAAAACAACAATGCCTCGTCTATGCTCTTCTAACACTCATCACGCTCATGTTGACGTAGTTACCAACCATGGTGCTCTTCATAACCAGTATTTGGCTAACAATGCCCCTGGGTCTAAGATGGTTTTTATCAAGAAAACTGTAAAGACTAACATCTTTTCCTTAGCTCCTCAGACCCACACTAACCAGGGTGGTAATTCTGATTTCGGTGGAAAGTCGAACTGGAAGATCGGTCGTCAAGGTGATTATCTTTTAAACAACTGGTTCCGTGCTGATGTAAACGCTGTAACTGCTTCGGCTTCTCTTCGTGGTTCGGGTCTTTTCCTTCGGTGGACTCATAACTTTGGTCACAACTTAATGGAGGAGATGGATCTCAACTTTTCGGGTGTTCCGGGCGCTAACTTTGATGAATTCTACCTTGATTTCTTCTCTGCCTTCTCTGTTCCGGCTGGTAAGCGTAATCTTTACGATAACATGATTGGTAACCTTCCCGAACTTGTTAACCCCGTTGTTGATGTATCTGACGCGCAGAACACTCTTCAAGTTCTTCCTGCTTTTACTGTAAACGTTCCTCTTCCTCTTCCTTTCACACGTGATTATGGTATTGCTCTTCCTACTGGTGGTATCATCTACAATGAAATCATGGTAAACCTTTGTCTCCGTGATTGGGATGAGCTTTTAATTGTGTCGAACCCGACTAGTGCCACTGTTAACGGTTTAGCTCCTGGTTACAGTCGTCAGGCAACTATTGCTGATGTTGCGGCTGCTCCTACTCTTGCTAGTCTTCAGCTTTGGGGTAACTACTCTGTAGTTACTTCCGACGAACGTAAGCGTATGGGCAAGGTTCCCCGTGACATGGTATGGGAGATCATCCAGAGTGCATCGGATGTGTCTGTTCATACTGCTACCTCGAGCACTTCTGGATATCTTCGTTATTCTCATGCTGTCAAGGTTCTTTTCTTCGGTTTCCGTAATACTTCCGTGAAGGGTCAGCTTTCCAACTACACTTCTCGTCAAGCTTTATGCTACACTGTTTCTCACGATGGTGTTGATGCCGATGGCGATCCTATCACGATGGAGTTAACTGCAACTGAATTCCCTGCTCCGAATGCTTTCGACCCTATTTCTGCTGTATCTCTCAGGTACGAGGGTGCTGAGCGTCTTGATAATCTTCCTGTAGATTTCTTCTCGATGATCCAGCCTTTCTACTTTGCTTACAGTGGTCCTACTGTCACAGGATACCACTGCTTCTCTTATGGTACTAACTTCATCAACACTGATCACAGTGGTTCGACTGATTACGGTAAGCTTACTAACGTTTCGTTAGACGTTGAGATTGGCGCTGACGCTCAGGCTGCCCTTGCCGGTCTTCCTATCGCTGCTGGTAAACTTCCGTTCATTAACGAGGTTGGTGTTGCTTCGGCTCTTCCTGCCGGGTACCTTCCTCACGTTGCTGGCGGTGCTACTCATCTTAACGGCGCTTTATCTGGAGCTGGTACTGCTATTAACCAGAACTCTGGTTTCAACGCTCAGAAGCAGACTTACGAGCTTAAGAACTCCTGCCTCGCTCATACCGTTGTACGAAGCGTTGGTGGAGGTGTAGGGTTCCCCATATTCTAAATTAAGGGGGTTTCTGGGGGTTCTGGGTTGGGTTTTACATAGTTTAATAATACTTCAGGAAGTATTATTACATTTCTTCAATAAGATTTTTAATCTCTTCATAGAGAACTTCATCACTGCATTCATCACCTTTGTTACTTCCTTGTCGAGATGTTTTGATGCTTTTACCAGAATAAACCTTCCCATTTCGAAATGTTGCAACTCCTTCTGAAGAATAGGAAAGTATTTCAATTAAACCTTTTCTACCAAATATCCAAACCTGAAAAGGATACTGTTTTGCTGTTTCAACGAATTTACAATGATTTTTCTCGTAAGTGAGATTAAAAGTCCAAACACTCTTAACTTCGATAATCAAACCATTAACAAAAATATCAGGGTAATACATACGTTGTTTTCCAGAATGATAGTAAGGGATAAGAGGTGGGATCAAATTAATTTGATCCTCTTTGTATGTTTTCCCGGTGTATCTTGGTTCTTTCTTTTTACCGAGAAGTATATCGAATGCCATCCACTCATAGCCCATGAGAGGAATTGAAATTCCGCTAGGAAGTGTGTAAGATTTCTTTGTATACATCGATTTAGCAGCCTTTCGAAAAATTTCATAGTTTTGCATAGGATATTCTACACCATACCTTGTTAAACATGTCTGACGGGATTTCTCTTTTAGCTCTTCAGATTGGCTTGCATGTTCAACACCATATCGTTCAAGCATCCTCTTCTTCATCTCATCGGAACAAACAAAGTACTCTGAACCATACTGCTCAAGCATCCTCTTCTTCATCTCATCGGAACAAACAAAGTACTCTGAACCATACTGTTCAAGCATCCTCTTCTTCATCTCATCGGAACAAACAAAGTATTCTACACCATACCTTGTTAAACATGTCTGACGGGATTTCTCTTTTAGCTCTTCAGATTGGCTTGCATGTTCAACACCATACTGCTCAAGCATCCTCTTCTTCATCTCATCGGAACAAACAAAGTACTCTGAACCATACTGCTCAAGCATCCTCTTCTTCATCTCATCAGAACAAACAAAGTACTCTGAACCATATCGTTCAAGCATAATTTTACGAACTAAAGTTTTCCAACTCTCAACTTGAGTATGAAATTCAACACCATATTTTTCTTTGTTTCGAGTCTTCCATTCTTCCCAAAATTCTTTTGATTCAAGGAGATAATCAGTGCCATATTTTTCTCGATTACCTTGACGAATCTTTTCAAGTATTTCATTTGATTGTAAACCATGTCGAACACCATACTTTTTCTCCATTGCATTTCCAGCAAGAAGTTGAATTTCAGGCAATTTAAACACTGTAGTTACACCATGCGATTTTAAACATGATTGCTCTTTCTTTGCTTGAATATCAGGATGTTGAGAATGATGTTCAAAACCATATCTTGTCAAACATGTCTCTCGGGATTTTTCCTTAATTTCTTGTGATTGAAATACATTTTCCACAGAATATCGTTTAAGACATGTAGCTTTAGTTTTTTCATGACGACATTTCCCACACCTATTTCCCAATTTAAAATCATGCAGAATAGTAAATCCTTCTTCTCCGCATTCACAAAGATAGTGAAGTTTTTGCTTGTTGTTTTGATAATCAGTTGTAAGTAAAGTGCAACCACCATCAACAAAGATTTGTTGAATATCTCTTAAATTTAGTTTGACTTGATTACACTTCTTACATCCAGTAAAAGTTTTAAGAGTTGAATCTTGGTTTTGAGTAGGATTACCACATACACAGATATATTTCACTTTCCGAGAAGTAGGTTCATACGAAATAAAGGTAAATCCTCGAGATTCACAGATATCTTTCCACTTTTGAGTCTTCTGTAGATTAGTTTCACCCTTCTCACAGATACTACACATATGCTTATGAGTGTGCGTTAATGATTTAACTCGTTCAAGAAAGGCATTTTTAGAAAGTGAATGATTATGCCCCTGAGGGCATTGAAAAATCCATTTTATACTAGTTGTCTCAGGTAGAGTAACATATGTACTAGAGATTTTTAAAGGTAAACGAGTTATAAAATAATCCATTTTATAACTTCCTATAAATGTTTCATAATCAATTTATATATCTCCGAGGAGATATAGTATTCGTTCCTCCTGCTCTTTCCTCACCAAAGCATACTCTTTTCTTTGCATATTATTAAAGGTCCGCCTCTTTCTAGTGGGAAATCTAAGTGAATTACTCCACAACTGTTTCGAAAAGTTAGACTTTTTAACACACCATGCATTGAAATGTCATTTGCATTATAATATGGATAAAGATTGTGCAGATATTGATGAAGTAAATTGTGTAGATTTCGACAGTCTGTTGTATCCAAAAATTCAAGAGTAAAATCTACAAACTTATTAGGAGATGAATAACTGTAATGTACAGTTCGAGTCCTATCTCCAATTAAACACTCTAAAACATGGATAGGAGGTATTTTCTGAAAATTAACATTTTCAAGACCATAATTCTCTTGAATACATTTGAGTGTTAATGCTTTACTCCATCCAAGACTTTTGTCGATTGGAATAAAGCTCATAATATGACGAGCAATATCTGGAGGAAAGATCCGTGCAAGAGGTGAAGGGAGGGAAGTCATGAAAGGGAGGGAAGTCATGAAAATAGTTAATTTTGAATTCATTTTTCAATCTCGTATGAGATTGAAAAATGGTATCTTACTTATCGTTTGATTCGTAGTGTATCAGATCCAATGACTGTATATAGAGTCCCATCAGGAAATCCTGCAGCATCTGCGGAACTAACCACATTTGGAATAGATGACAATGTAAGACGTACACGTGAGTATATTGCACCACCAATTAAAATTTGGTCTGCCCCTGGAGTAATCCCGTTACCAATAGCAATAGAATTACTTCCTACTACAGAAGTATTATTACCGATGCAGATGTTATTAGATACATTAAGAGCGCTCAAACCACCAGCAGATAAACCAATACAAATATTACCACTTCCTCCTGTAAATGCCTTTCCTGCTTGATAACCAATTCCAATATTTTCATTGTTTCGAGTATTTTGTAGTGCTTGATAACCAATTGCTACATTGTTTCGCGTATCGATCCCATACTGGGAAGCAAACGGTCCAATTGCAACATTTTCTGTTCCAGAAATATTATTTATCATCGCTAAATACCCAATTCCAACATTATTGCTACCAAGAGTATTGAACTTCATTGCACTTGTACCAACTGCTACATTTCGGGTACCAGAAGTTGTTTCATTTAATGCCTCAGATCCAACTGCTACATTCTCGTTAGAATTGCATTGTAATAATGCTCGATGTCCAACTGCTACATTTTTTTGACCAGAAATATTGTTATACATTGCGTTTTTTCCTACTGAAGTGTTTGAATGTCCTGAAGAATTAAGAATCATTGAATTTGCACCTATGGCAATATTATCAATACCGCTTTGATTAGCACTCAGTGCGGCATCTCCTATAGCTGTATTACTATTTCCTATTGTATTTGAAAATAAACTACGTGTACCTACTCCAACATTTGAATTTCCTGAAGTATTATTAGCCATTGACTCCATACCAATTGCGGTATTACCATTACCACCTGTATTATCTGATAAAGAATCCAAACCAATAGCAACATTATTAATACCATTTATATTACTATACAGCGAATTGCCTCCTATTCCTATATTTTGATATCCTGTAGTATTACTTCGTAACGCAAAAGGTCCAATTGCTATATTTGAATCCCCATTGGAGTTTCGTAAAGATTGATGTCCTATAGCAATACTACCTGTCCCAGAAGTATTAGTAAATAATGATTCTACTCCTATTGCTATATTTTTATCTCCTACTGTATTAAAAAATAACGAATCTGATCCTAATGCAATATTATTACTTGTAGTATTGAATTGTAATGCATTATTTCCAATTGCAAGATTATTTGTTCCGTTAACGTTATCACGCAAAGATAGTCCTCCTATTCCTATATTGTAAGATGTAACAGTATTCAATAAAGCTGATTCACCAACTGCAATATTATATAACCCGTCCAGATTGTTACGAAGAGCACTATTTCCAATCGCAATGTTATAAGAACTATTACTATTTTTTAGCGATGCTTCAAAACCTATTGCTACATTATTATTACCGAGGTAATTAAGTTGCAAAGCGTTAGAACCTATTGCTACATTTTTTTCACCATTTGAATTTATCTCCAAAGCGTTAGAACCTATTGCTATATTATTTGCCCCGGTTGTATTGAAATTTAAAGAGCTGACACCCAAAGCTATATTATTGTAACCAGATGAATTTCGACTTAAAGAACCGACACCCAATGCTGTATTACTGTAACCAGTTGTGTTAAATTGCAATGCTCCTACACCAAGTCCTGTATTATTTGCACCAATTGTATTAAGTTGTAATACTCCTGTTCCCACTCCTGTGTTATTTGTACCAGTTGTATTAAGTTGTAATACTTCTGTACCAATAGCTGTATTATTAATACCTGCATTTACTGTTAAGGTACGAGTGCCAACTGCTGTGCAATTTGTACCGCTTGATGCATTAATCATTGCGGTGTAACCAATAGCTGTAACATTTTCACCGTTAGTAAGATTTTTTAGACAGTCAACTCCTATTGCTGTGTTACCTAAACCATTTCTATTTTCTTGTAACGAATATGCGCCGATAGCTGTATTTTGACCTCCAGTACTTTGCAATAAAGCATTAGTACCTATAGCAGTATTACCTGAACTAGTTTGGTTGTTGTATAAAGTACGGGCTCCTATTCCAACATTATTTGAACCTGTTGTATTACTATATAATGATGCCCAACCATAAGCAGAATTAAATACACCTGTAGTGTTGCTTGCAAATGATATCTGTCCAATAGCTGTATTATTAGTTGTAAAAATTAAACCGGCACCAGTTGGACCAATTGGTCCTGTTGCACCTGTACTTCCTGTTGCACCTGTACTTCCTGTTGCACCTGTAGAACCACGAGCACCAGTGGGTCCTGTACTTCCTGTTGCACCTGTATTTGAAGCTGTTCCTGGTAAACCTTGAGGTCCAGTGGCGCCTGTCGCACCAGTCGGTCCTGTACTTCCTGTTGCGCCAGTACTTGAAGCCATTCCTGGCAATCCTTGAGGTCCAGTGGCACCTGTAGAACCAGTTGGTCCAGTGGCACCTGTATTTGTTGCTGTCCCAGGTAACCCTTGAGGTCCAGTGGCACCTGTAGAACCAGTTGGTCCAGTTGCACCTGTATCCCCTGTTACACCTAGAGATCCCGTAGCACCCGTAGGACCGAATGGTCCTGTGCTACCTGTACTTCCAGTGGGTCCGGTAACACCTGTGACACCAGTGCTACCAATTGCACCTTGAGTTCCTGTAGGTCCGGTAACACCTGTAGGTCCGGTAACACCTGTAGGTCCGGTAACACCTTGAGTTCCCGTCGGTCCAGTAGCACCTGTATTTGTTGCTGTCCCGGGTAAACCTTGAGGACCAGTCGGTCCTGTACTACCTGTGACACCAGTGATACCAATTACACCTTGAGGTCCAACACTTCCAGTCGGTCCTGTACTTCCCGTAGCACCAGTGCTACCAATTACACCTTGAGGTCCAACACTTCCAGTAGGTCCTGTAGCACCAGTGCTACCAATTACACCTTGAGGTCCCGTAGGTCCACTATCTCCAGTCTGCCCTCTAGCTCCAGTAGGTCCTGTACTACCTGTAGGTCCTGTACTTCCTGTAGCACCTGTACTTCCTGTAGCACCTGTATTCGAAGCTGTTCCTGGTAAACCTTGAGGTCCTGTGGCGCCTGTCGCTCCAGTGGGTCCTGTACTTCCTGTAGCACCTGTATTCGAAGCTGTTCCTGGTAAACCTTGAGGTCCAGTCGGTCCGGTAGGTCCCGTATCACCTGTACTTCCTATTCCACCAAAACCTACAGATAAACCTCCCAGCGGACCTGAGTTAATTTTCTGAGTGACATTAATAATTTTCGACATTTAAGATAGAAAGATTTTATTATACTCTCAGACTTTATACTTATCTTAATACTTTCAAATAAAATTCGATTGAATTTTATTGCTTTGCTATTCAATTGATGGAGGTTCTAACTCTCCTTTTTTACCATTTACCTCACTTTCAAGTCGAGATATACGAGAAGTTACAGCATCTCGGTATCTTCCTATCCGAGCATTAATTTCCCGATTAACATCATCTAAGGAAACTTCTAATGCAGCCATTTTTTGGAGAAGATCTTCCTTCTTTGTCTGGAGCACTTTCAATTCTTTCTTTCGCTCCATGAGTATTTCTGTCTCCATTTCAACTATACTCTTACAAATTCTTTCCATATCCTCAACATTATCGCACTTACCAAGTTGTAGTTTGTGACTTTCTATGCTTACAGTAAGTTTATTAATGATTGTGAAATCTGTTCTATCGTCTGTCATTTTCTTTGCAGTGTAAGATGTTTAAATCGTTCAGCCATAGTCTTCAACCATAGTCTTCATGTTTCGCGAATAAAATTGATGTAAGTATTTATTCTATTGTACTATAAAATGAGTATTCTTACCTCTCCTGATAACAAGTTTGACTTTTTTAACGTACGTTTTCCAGAAATTGAAGACTTTGGTGAACGGCAATCAAAGGCATTTTGGTTACCAAGTGATGTAAGTTATGCTGATGATAGCAAAACATTCGAAACGCTAGACGAAAAGACTCAAAAGATGGTTGAGATGACGATCGGCTTTTTCTTTTCAAGTGATGGAATTGTATTTGACAATTTAGGAAGTAATTTCAAAGAAGAAATCAAGACTCCTGAAGCTCAATACACATATACTGCAATTGAGCATATCGAGTTGATTCATGCTAAATCTTATGGGCTTCAACTCGATGCTATTGCACGTGATCCTTTAAAGAAGAAAAAACTTATGATGGCAATCACTGAAATTCCAGCTATCAAGAATATGGCTGATTGGGCATCTACGTATACAAACCGTGAAACATTTTCCCTTCTCGAAAGGTTAATGGCATTCTTATGTGTTGAAGGAATCTTCTTTTCGTCACCTTTTGCTTTTATTTTTTGGATTCGAAAGTACCATCCTCAAAAGCTTGAAGGTATTGTTGCCGCAAACGATTTAATTTCACGTGATGAAAATCTTCATTGTGAATTCGCAGTATACCTTATTAACACTCTTCAACATGAGGGTATCACAACAGAAAAAGGTAGTGAGATCTTCAAATCTGCTGTTGAAGTAGCTCTACAATTTGTTCGCGATACCTTAACAAGTGACTTTCTTGATATGAATGTAGATTTAATGTCTCGTCATGTAAAAAGTGTTGCCAATAGGTGGGCTACTATGATTAAGTTACCTTTACTATATCCAGACTGTAAACAAACACCATTTAAATTTATTGAAAATATCTCTCTCGAAGTAAAGAAAAACTTTTTCGAAAAGTCTGGAACAGAATATCAAAAGGCTCCAGCAATGAATATCGATTTTAGGGATGAAACCGAAGAGGAATGGTAGAGTGAGTGAATGAGTTAAGAATAATATTCTATGGAATATTATAAACGTAGTTGAAATAAAAGAATGGGACTAATTCAATCTTTATTCAGAGGATCCTTCGAAGAATCTTTCAGAGGATACTTCGAAGAACCAATTAAAAAATGTGTTGTTTGTGAAAAAGAAATAGATTCTCATGTAGCTCGAGAATCTATTTGTAAAAGTTCTACAGAGAGAATAGTTTACTTTTGTACATGGAGATGTTATGAAGAATATTTCAGAAAAGTATCGTAAGTTTATATAATACCCCTTGGGGTAATTATACTTTAGTGAAGTCTTTTCAGTGCTTCTTTGCATGTACTGTACACCACGATCCGCTAGTAATCTTCTTACCACAAGGATTACCCTTGTTCGGACCATTTTGCAAGACATGAGAACAAACTTCGGTACCACCACTTTCATCATGAGACGATGAAGCACGCGATGAAGCGCTTGCCGGTTGGTTCTTCTTTAAATGTTCAGGACAGAATTCTGTTCCAACTACACAATTCTTATCACATGGTTCACCCTTGTTATCTCCACGTTGTTTAGGCACTTGGCACTTTCGAGACTTATCTGTTTGAGCTCGAGGCTTACGACTTGGAGTTTCACCGTTAGAAAAACTCTTTGAACGAGATACGGTAGTACTAGCACTAGCGTTATTTACTGGCGAAGAGAGTACCTCTACCTTGAAATCTGAGTTAGAATTCCAACATTCAAGAACTTGATCAACCGTGACATTCATTTCCTTCATCTCTGGAAGCTCTACAACATTTTGCGCAAAATAATTAAGTTGTTCAGTAAGAGAATCTAGAACGATCTTTTCCACAGTCTTTGCAATTTGATTGAAGAGAGTATCCATTTTAATAGTGAGTGAGTGAGAGTGTTTATTTATTAATAATGGTATTAATGGATATTCATTTTTGTGTACTTGTTAATTTACGTGAGTACGCTACGAGAGGATCTTGTCAATCACTCCATCTCCGATGATACGTCCTTCTCGAAAGAAAATAGACTGTCCAGCTTCAATATAAATCGGAGATTCAAATTTAAATCGTAATTGACCCTTGACACCTCCACGTAATACTGTTTCTTCACTACCTGCAGTCATGCTAACGACCGCTGTTTTACGAATAGGACCACAATGGATTACTGTTTTATACCCATTTGTAATACTTGTTCCATGAGAGCTCAAAATTTCAATATTTGCAATAAACTCGGTAACAAGTTTAATAGGTTGAAATGATAAGACGGAACCGGAGAAAACTTTTTCAAGAGATGTTCGTAGTGCAAGACATCCACGTGTACCTTGTTCAAGAGATTTGGTTTCATTCCTAAAATCATCATGAATGCTTCGGACATATGCTTCGATATTACCGTTAATGTACAACTTATCTCCTACCGATACTTTATTTCCTCCATTAAAACCACTAACAACTAGTCCGATACCTTTGACTTTGTAAGACCTATCAACCATAAACTTCTTAGCATGTGAAAAACTCGAAGTATAACATTTGCTAATTCGGGATAAAAAGTTTCGAAGTAAATCAACACCTTCATGTGTAACATTAGAAATCCTAAATACTGGTACACTTGTTAGAGATGAATAATTGGATACTACTGTATCTACATCTTCAATGCATTTTACTTCTTGAACAATTCGACTTGATGATTTCTTAATCACACGTGAGAGAAGTTGAAGACTTGACTCTGTAACTTCGTTCGTATATAAATCAACTTTTGTCATTAAAATAACAAAGGGGATTTTCATTCGAATAGCAATTCCCATATGTTCCTTGGTAATCTTGTAGGTAGGAACATACCTATCTACACAAAGAAGTAACAAATCTGGAATAACTGTATTCAAACCAGTAATCGTAGTTTTAAGGTATTTTTCGTGCCCAGCCAAATCAACAAATGTAATTCGATTGGATGAAAATACTCCTGTATGGTAGACTAAATCAGAAGTACGTCCACTCTTGATTTCATGTGGATGGCGAGAAATTCCAGAACGAAGCTTGCCCTTTCCGTTGTCCTTTTCACCAGTTACAAGTTGACCGAGAGTAGTACTCTTTCCACTGTCTACATTTCCTAGCATTCCAACATTTAAGTCAGTGTACTTTTCAATACGCGTTACCATCTTTTATTAACACGGTACAGGTAATTAATTAATCATTTTTAATACTCTTATGAGTATTAAGTTCAATTCAGTTCAATTCAGTTCATTACTACTCTCACTCTACCCTCTCACTGGTAAACCAGATCAATTCCCATTTTAAAATATGCAAATCGACTAACTCCAAGACTTAATTGAAGAATAGCCATTACTCCCAGACCTGTACCTTCTTCAATGCACTTTCGATTTTCATTTGTACTGTTGATAATAACACCAATAATTAACCATGCAATCCAGAAAAGGATATCAAGAAGTAATACAATCGGAATTGCATAAAGAATTTCATCAACATCAACAAGTTCTGCAACCATTACAATAGTTGGGATAAATACTGTGTATACAACAGCCGTTAATCCCGCTACTTTCAACCAATCAGAGAGCACCATTCCTACACGGGTATCCTTTTGACAAGAATCGTTTTCTTCGGTATATGCGAAATAAATAGTTGGTAAACTTAATCCTAAGATTAAGAGAGTAGAATAACAATAACAAGACACAATTGAAGCAACGTTTATTTTCATGGCGTTTAAGAAATTTTAAACTCCTTGTCTTATTAATTTGAATTCAATTTTCCCATAGTTAAGTTTAAAAGGTACTAACTTGTTAAAATGACATGTTCCACAGTAGAACTTAATCTTAATTTTGGTTTAGGTGAAACCATACCTTTTAGTCAATATATATTGATCGCTATTAGCGTTGTTAACGGGGCAGATTGTAAAATTACTTCGTCGCCGTGTAAAGAAAGTGATGGGAATGTGTTATGTTTATACAATGGGTGGTTTGGATCATATCGTTTGTCAAACAAGAAAATAAAAAAATTTTCCCCGTTGCCTGTGCTGGATAATTCTGTTACAAAAATTTACTCTGTTCCTCGTGATTTTTTTAACGCTATACGTTCTAATCAGTCCCATGATTTTCGTATACAGTTTAAAAAACTTGTTAGTAAATTTCCTTCAGGCAATTTAATGAAAAAAATAATGAAAGATATCAGGGAATCTAAACATTCTCAAAAGCATCTAACTTTTCTAGAGGATTTAACTGATGAAAACAAAACAAAAAAATCTTGTAGCTATTTAGAAATAGACCCACAGTATAAAAACTTAAACAGTCGATTTGACTATTATGAATCACTTATTGAGAGTTATTTTCGAGAATTAAAAAACATTTGCATATGGTTTTATGAACACTCAACTAGATTAATTCCTCGAGATATCAATGATTTTTTACCAACTATCATACCATTAACAGAATATAAACTTCATTTACTTCCATATGATGTTCAAGCATTTTTACGAACAAAAGATAATACGTATTATGGATGTGACACAATTGCATTGAAATATAAAGATGGTAAATGGTGTATACAATTTGAATGTAGACAAATGAATAAACCATTGCCAAAAGCAATGATACAAGATATCTACGAACTAGGTATGAATAAATTGTCAAATAAGAAGAATAAAGAAGAAAGGAAAGACGTAGTCAAAATACTAATTAAAAATTAATACTTCTTAAAGTATTAATTGATCTTCTATTCTTCGAAAACAATTTCAGTAGGAGCAAAAGCACGTTCAATAGTGTCAAACTTGATACGAGAATTCTTAAGCTTCAAGAAATTGTACAATTCAATTAGTTCATCTTCACTCGGTTCACGACAAAGAACTTCATCTTCATAATCGTACCGTATTGAAAAGAGTTCACGAACTTCTTCATGATTAAGAATTGTTTTGTCATAT
>Ga0209770_10000018_pt1 | contig 105484 bp, 101 predicted proteins | sample LauGreSu1BDMLBDD_2_FD_187572 | JGI IMG/M metagenome (GOLD analysis project Ga0209770, IMG submission 187572) | Freshwater lake microbial communities from Lake Michigan, USA - Su13.BD.MLB.DD (SPAdes) (version 2) | ecosystem: Environmental > Aquatic > Freshwater > Lake | place: Lake Michigan... | reverse complement strand
TTTGAATTTAATAAATTAGTATAATTTTGAATTTAATAAATTAGTATAATTTTGAATTTAATAAATTAGTATAATTTTGAATTTAATAAATTAGTATAATTTTGAACTTAATAAATTAGTATAATTTTGAACTTAATAAATTAGTATAATTTTGAACTTAATAATTTTATTTTTTAATTTAAATTTAATCAATGTAAAGTAAATAATAGATACAAATGTATTATAATTATGGTAGAAATTATTTTTTATCATTAGATTATTATGATATAAAAGGTTTAAATTATGACGAAATATTAGATTTTTTAAGGGGATATATAGAAGTATATTCCAATATTATATTACCAATGAATGTATCTAATTATTTTCAAAATATAAATAATATTTATGATAAGTATCCATTATTAATAATATATTTACGGAAAACTGAAAATATTGATAATATTTTAATTAATAGAATTATACATTTATTAGATAATGAATTAAAAATAGAATACATAATTGAAAACAAACAAAAAATATATAATAAAATTAAATATCAATTATCAATTAAATTAGAAAATAATAATGTTTTAAACTTATTATCTAACCTATATTCACCTAATGTTGATAAAAATGAAATTGATGAATATATTTATTCTATCTATTTAAATTTATCTAATTATAAATATATAAATTATGATAATGAAAATGATACATTACAATATTATATTCCAAAATGTAAGATTAAATTAAATTTATCATATGCAATTAAACCATCAAAAAAATATGCTTCAGATATCGGATATAATATTTATATTATTAAATTAAATAAAATTATATCTGATAAAATTAAAGTTTATGATACTGGTTTACAAATTATTCCACAATATGGCTATTATTATAAATTAGAACCAACTTCATTATTAGCAATACATGGATATATATTAGGGACATATATTGCTAATAATGAACAAAATTTATTAATTACTTTGATTAAAATTGATAAAGATTTACCAGATATTAAATTACCATATAATTGTTGTATTATGTTATTGAAAGAAATGATACATTATGAATTAAATTTTGAATAATTTAATTTGTACTTCCAAACCCTCCACTATTTCTTTTTGTATTGGGTATTAATTCAACATTTGTAATTTCTTTAATATGTAATGAAATTTGTGGTTTAAATACTAATTGGCAACATTTAAAAGGAAGTTCTAAATCGGGCATTTCTTTATCTATTTTAGTTAATGCAACAAATAGATTACCAGAATAAGATTTTTCAATAATACCTATTGAATTTGCTAATATGTAACCTGATTTAGATAAAGATGATCTTGGAACAATTTCTATATAATATCCATAATCAACATTTATTTTAATACCTGTATCATATAATATAGTTGAGGGTGTTAATTGTTGATGTATTTTAATAATAGTTAAATCATATCCAACATCTGATTCATTACTTTTGGCTGGAATAATAGCATTAGGATCAGTTTTAAATATATGACAAGTATCTAAATGTAAGTTATTGAGTTGAAATAAAGATTTCCAATTAATTAAAGATTCGAATAAACTATAAAAAGATTTATTATATAACAATGCTTTATCTTTATACATTAAACCTAATAAATCAATACAATTAGTTGATGAATATTCAACATAGAATAATGTATTATTTACTTGAGATACTTGAGTAAAAGGAATACTTATATAATATAAAAAATCATCCATAAATTGTTTAGTATGAAATACTATTATACATTTTGGAATATTATTAATGAGCGAAATAGTACTTGATTTTTCAATATATGATCTGATAAAAATCCAAAATAAATTATTATTATTTTGAGTATTATATAAATTGGGAAATGTTGTTAATTCATAAAGTGAATTTAAATTACAATTATTTAATATTATATTAGGATTAATTAATTTTAAATAATTTATTGCAATTTTATTAGATTTAATAATAATTGTGCTTCCTAATATTACATATAATTCAGAATTAACCAATGTAGTAATTATTTGAGTAATTATTTTATTAAAATCGGATTTAATAATCAAATCATAATCATAATGATTAATTTTTTTAATATATGCATTATTAATAATATATCCTAATAAATAACATTGTTTATCATTTAGTGAATAATTAGAAAATAAGTTTTCGGTATTGTTCATTAGAATATTAATTTAATCAATATTTATTTAATATAATTTAATATAATATTTAAATTCAATTTTAGTTTATGTTATATGAAAATTTATATAAAATATCATTAATAATAAATATTCCGGTTATGATTTCATTTACATATCTAAATTATAAATTTTATAAAAAAATTAAAAAATTTTATAAAAAAATATATTTTAATACATATCCAATTTATATAATTAAGGCTGATTCAGATAATATCATATCAAATGAAATACACAATTTTGAATTAGCTTATTTATCAGATTCTTATAATGAATATGATAAAAAACAAGAATATTTAATTTTGTAATTCAATTTGAATAGGTAAATGATCTGATCCAAAAATATTATCTAAATATTTAATAGTTTTTATTTTTGTATATATATGTGGTGTTGTTAAAACAAAATCTATTAATAATCCTTTATTATATTTCCGACTTGGCCAACGATATGTAAAGTAACTATATTGATGTTTATTTGGATATTTTGTTCTAAATACATTAATAAATCCATTATTAATTAATTTATTAAAATCTTTAATTTCAATATTTGTAACACCAGCTAATTTATTATAATGTTTTTCGAAATCATACGAATCTATACTAGTATGAATAGCATTAAAATCTCCAACAATTATAACTTCTTTTTTTTCTTTTAATTTTTTCATTTTAGAATAAAATTTTTTATTAAATTCGTGTTTTTCATTTAATCTTTCTAAATTAGTACCTGCATTAGTTGCATATACATTAATTAAATAAAAGTTTGCAAATTTAAGTTCTAAATACCTTCCTAAAGTATCATCAAAATTAATAGAATAAGATTCAGGTTGAAATTTACTTATGATTGCAACACCACTATAACCTTTTTTAGTATGGGGGATATTATAATATTTATATGGATATTCTGGTAAAATTTCTAATAAAATATTTATTGTATCTGTACATAATTTAATTTCTTGAAGACAAATAATATCAAATTGATATTTCTTAATAAAGTTTTCAAAAGTATTTTTAATTAATGATTTATTATCAATTATATTATTCTTTTTTAATAAAGCGCGCAAACTTACAATATTCCAACTTAAAATTTTAATCATATTTATTATAATAATATAAAAAAATAATTAAATCTTTTTTATTTTTTAAGACTTTGTATTATAGAAGTTTTAAATATATTTAAATCTTTAATAATATTATTAATTGCATCATTACATAATTTTTTATATTGATTATGTTTAATATTAATAATTAATTTATGACGTAAAGGATGTTCTAATTTATAATTAATTAATTCGATATTATTATCTAAATTATAAATATATCTTGTTAATAGATGACCAATATTATTAAATTCATGCATAATATGAATTTCATATAATTGATTAGTTCCATTAGAATTACTATTTTTAATAATAAATAAATCAGTTAATATTTTAGATATATCGTTTGAATGATTTTCTAATTGATAAGTATTAATATCATTTTGTATTTTTTTCAATCTAATATATAAATTATCATATATTTTATGAACTAAATCCTCTAATGGAATATTTGCATTTGGAATTAATTCTAATTGAAAATCTGTACAATTATTATTTAATGATAAAGTATTAAAATTAGTATTAATAATTTCATAAGCAAATGAACCTAATGAAAAAATATGATTATTAAATCCATATTCTTGATTTATTTTAATATTATTAATAGTTAAAGATTTATTAGGTTTAAGAGTACATAATAAAATATTTGGATTAAAATCAATTGATTTATCTTCATTCATAGTTTTTAATTCTTTACTATAAATTTTAATAATATCATTTGAATTATTCATAATATGTAATTTATATTTTTTATCTGAATTTACATTTTGATTTAAAGGTATTAATGCAATTCGCTCAATAATATTATCTGGTAAAATATATTTATCATTAGTATTAAGATCAAAAATTGATACATCTAAATATTTTACTAATAATTCATCATTGAATACCATTCGAATACTATTTGCAAATGCCTCATTAGAATTTATTAACTGAAATTGTAATCCTACTTTATTTAATGTTGGTAATAAATGTTGATTCTTTTCTAATATTGATTTATATTTATTATTAATATTGATGGAATAATCATTAACTTTAATATTTTTAACTTCCATTTTTTATTATTATATTATTAATATTAAGATATATTTAAAATTATAAATAATTCAATTTTAAATTAATCTTAATTCGTATTATTTAAAATTATTTTAAATTTAAATTTACATTATTTAAATAGTAATTATAAATTCTAATGGAAGATCTAGTAACTTTACAGATAATTGTAAAGGATTCACCTCAAACAAAAAATAAAAATAATAAAAATTTATTTAAATTTTTAAATTTAAATTATCAAGAGATTATTCAATCTAATTATTATATTAGATTGACTTTATTAAATAAACAAAATTATAAATCTATACCTTCTAATATTAAAAATACTCCAGCTTTAATTAATTTATCTAATAATCATATAGAAATTGGAACTTATAATATTATTAATTATTTAATTACATTATGTGAAGGATCGCCCTATGATGAAGTACAGCAAACTTCTAATGAAGGTCATCAAACTTCTAATGAAAGTCAGCAAAGATCTAATGAAGTACAACATACTTCTAATTTAACCAATGATTCTAGTGTAAATGATATCCATGATTTCTTATTAAATGAAGCATTAACTGACGATACTCTGGAAGAACCGATTGATTTAAATCGTGTAAAGGATAAAGAAAATAAATATAAATTAAAACAAGAACAACAAAAAAGTACAAATTTAAAATTAAAAAATAGTATGATGCAAACATTTAGAAATAATCATCAAAATAAAAATGGATCAATCGATAATTTACCAAGGGAAGAAAAAAAAATATATGATAATAAAGAATTGACACCGACTATTCCAATATCCGAATATATGTCAGATGATAAAGATTTAGAAAAATTCTGGCAAAATATGGATGAAACAACATAATTAAGATTTAATTGTTAAAAATTTACAATATTCTGATAATAATAATTTTAATGTATTATGTATATTTTTTTTTTCTTCTTTATTATAAGTAACCCATACACTTTTTATCAGACTTAATAATATTAAAATATTTTGTGTATCATTCGAATTATCCTTTATATAATCTTGCATTTGTACATTATTCATTACAGTATCTTCTAAATCTAAAAATAATTCATCACTTTCATTTTTAATATAATCTCTATATTGAAATATTTGTGGTCCTGCTTCTTCTAGTAAAAATAATGGATGTGATTTAATAATTAATGAAGTTCTTCGTTTAATAGTATCGAATAATATATTATTATGAATAGACATATTTAATATATTAATTAAGTGTTGAATTTTTTTATTAAATTTTGATGAAATCGTTTCTAGATTATAATTCTTATTACTCAGCATATTTATTAATTTTTAATAAAAGTATTTATTTATATTAAAAATAATGTTATTTATTTAATATATAATTGAAAAAAAATATTTAATTTTAATAAAATGGGTCGAGGTAATAAACATGTAAAAGTAATTAAACAAAATATTGATCAACAAGGAATTTCAGATCTTTTTAATCAATTATTAGGTGATGAAAAATCTTTAGATATTAATATTATTAGAGATAAATATATGAAATTAAAAACAAATATTGAACGTATTTATAAATTATTAGAATCATTTCATAATACTATTTATGTTAAGGTAATTAGTAATATTATAGATACAACATTATATAAACAAAATATTCAAGGATTTATTGAAGACTGTAAAGATTTAGTTAAAAATGATATTCCGGATCAAAAACTTATTCATTATTATAAAATGCTCAAAGAGCATAAAGTAGTAAAAGATTGTGTTTATATGTGTAAAATATTAATTCGTTATAAAAAATATATTGAAGATAATGATAATCTTTCTGATTCGTTTATTAAGTCATCTAAAATGCATGATTTTCTTATTTTTCCATTTTGTAATTTTGATATAAAAACTATTTATACTCATATTAAAATCGATGAAAGTATTAGTAAATACTTATTAATTTTTCTAAATATGTTATATAAAACTTCTTATGAAATTTTTGAAATTATTACTAGCCCTGATATTGATATTTCTAAATTCTCAGATATTATAATTCAATCAATTCAACAAGCAAAAAAAATGATACCCCGAGCTGGTAAAGCTTTTAGAAAGATTGAAGAATCAGTAGAATTATTAAAAAATAATTTTCAAAATTATTATAAAGATTTTATTTCTACAAAAAATCCTACTATTATTTTAGAAAATTTTATTTTAGATTGCTCAAAGGAAAATGGTGATGATATAGATTTAGATTTAGCTAGACAATTTAAACGTATTGTAATGTTTTACCAAAAGAAATCACAAGGGAAAATTAAAGATCCTCGAATTAATCAATTATTTGAAATGTTAAATAAGAATTTTGAAATGTTAAATGTTAAAGATTCTGATATTCAAGAAGAATCTTCAGATGATGAAGAAGAACAAAAAGAATAAGATATCTAAGTCTTTTATATTTTTTTACATAATAAATATAAATACTATAATATAATTTGTTCAATATACTTAATTATTTTTATGAAGAAGTCTATAAGATTATTTATAGATATAATATTAATACTATTATTATTATATTTAGTATTTATAATTATTAATAATAAGAATTTCCAAATTAAACCAATCGAAACTCCAATTACTAATATAATTTTTGATGATGATACTATCTTAATTAATTCTAATAATAAAGTATTAGAATACTCTGATAATAAAGAGCATTCTGAGGAATATACTAATAAAGAGCATTCTGAGAAATATACTAATAAAGAGTATTTTGAGAATCCTTTAGATGTAAAATCATTAGATGATATTACTTTAAATAATATGATATCTATCACAACTCCATTAGATATTAAGTCTAGTGATAAAATCAGCGATAGATATAATAGAAAATTAAATAATATTCCATATGAATCTGATTTAATAGAAATAAGAAATTATGATGTAATTAATAATGATAATAGTTTCTTATTTGATAATAAAGATATTAACTATAATAATATGAAAGTTATACAAAAAACAAATGATATTGATTCTAAAATATTTAATAAATCAAATAAATCACAACAATTATTTAAAGATTCTAAAACAATAGCTGCCAGATTTACTAAAAATTCTGTAATAAATGATTATAAATCAGAATTGGATTATTATGAAAAATTAAGAACACCTTGGTGGAGCTCAGATGCTAAATATGATTAATTTCTCAGCTCTGCATAATGGGCATGTTTTAACTGATGATCTCATAATATATTTATTATTATATTCATTATTTTTAATTATTTCATATTGAGATTGATAGAATATTAATTCTTTAAGTTTAGAATGAAATATTTTAGGAATTCGTTTCATATTTATTGTTTTAATTAAATTTTTATATAAAGAATTGAAATCAGCAGTAATGTTATGAATTAATCTAAATAAAACTACATTTCGTAATCTTCGCGATTCAATTGATTTTATATATTTAACCCATTCTTTATCTAAATGTGGATATGGATTTTGAATTAAAATGCTATCCGATTTCCAATAAATATTATTTATACATTCATAACACAAAATATGAATACAATTAAACAATTCAACAACAATATTTTCTGATTCATTTGATAAACATATTGGACATATTTTATTGTCTATATTTTTATAATGTTTAAGTTTTATATTTATATATAAAAAACATGGTTTACAATAATTATTATTTTTATATACATTATTTTTACATAATATAAAATTTATACATTCATTACTTGTTTCATTACTAGTTTCATTACTACTTTCATTACTAATTTCATTACTAGTTTCATTACTTGTTTCATTACTAGTTTCATTACTAATTTCATTACTAGTTTCATTACTTATTTCATTAAAATGACTAAAGAATATAAAATTATCATAATCAATTTCATCATAGTTTAAAATTATATTATCCATAGTTATACTTAATTAAAAATTACTAAGTTCAATTTTAAATTACTAAGTTCAATTAAAAATTACTATCTATATTAATATATCCAGATAAAATTGAAATCGTATTAGCTACATGAAATTGATAATTATTAATATCTGGATTTTTCTTAATTATTGATGAATCAAATAATAAAATAGGTGGTTTATTAACTTCAAATTTTTTTCCAGAGTTTAAAATTGGTAAATTTTTAGTTAAATATGAATTAATTTGTATTTCAAATGAAGTATTTTTAATAATATATTTATTTAATTTAGGATTATAAACTGCTATATTGAGTTTAAATCCTTCATATAAACATTTTTTAATTTGAATAATATTATTAATAGCTTCATTTAATGAATTAGGTAAATGTAATAGTGATAAAATATCAATATGATTGTATGCCATTGGATTAAGATTCATATTAAATGTTAAATCCTGTATTATTTCATCACGTATAATAATAATATTCATTAATTCAGAATAATTAATATGATTTTGTAAACAAAAATCTTGTATAACATTTATATTATTTTGTAATAATAATAATTGAAATTGTTTAAAAAATAATAAAAAATCAATAAATTCACAATTAATTAATAATCTTAGTTTTAATCTATTATAATTATACATATCGATATTTGTATCTGATTTGTTATTAAATTGAAAATTAAAATTTTTAAATTTACTAGTTACTAATTTTGTTCTGCCAACAGTATTAAATGCAGCAATTGTAATTAAATCTAAAATATTACATTCATTAATATAACCAGATATAATCATTATTGCATTTTCTAATGATATATTTTTAATTTTATTTACAATTAATCCACATTTAGTAGGATAACCATTTGAAAAAATTAATCCTAAATTATATAATTTATGTAATCCGTTTAATATTGAAATTTTTGGAGGATTGTCTAATAATTCTAAATCCATTATATTAATTGGTTTTTGTGTTTTAATATCATTATATTTATTATAAGGACTAATTAATTGTGAGAACAAATTTTCACCTTCTAAAGAAATAAATTGTTCAATAGTATTAGTATATTTAATAATAATAAGATTTAATAAAATAGGAGTTAAATCTTCAGTTAATAATTCAGGATATTGAATTTCTTGTATAGCTTTAAATAAGTCCTGAGTATAAACTGGATAAAATTTTCCAGGATGTTTTCTACCAACTCTACCTTTACGCTGTAAAGTCATTGATTGTGTTACTGGTTTTATTAATAGACTATATGTATTATATACTGGATTATATTCTAATTGATTTACTAATCCAGTATCTATGCAGTATTTAAGAGATTCGATAGTAATTCCTGTTTCTGCAATATTTGTGGCAATAATAATTTTTCTAGTTGGTTTAAAATTATCTATTGTTAAATTATCAATATTATCAAATAAGGCATTATAATCATCACCAGATGCTTTATATCCACTGCTATCTAACCCAATAGGATATAATTTATTAGTAAATAATTTATTTAAGTCTAATATTTTAAGTTTTAATTTATTAATATAACTCACACTAGGAATAAAAATAATTATATCCGATTTATCTTTATCATCATTTAAATTATTTTTATGAATATCAGAAATTATAGAAATTATAGAACTAAAAATATCAGAACTATCAAAATTTAAATAAGTTGTATCAATAGGATAACTAGTACCTGTTATTTCAAATATAGTTTTAGTATTATAATATTTTGCATATTTTTTTACATTCATAGTAGCACTCGCAATTACTAAAAATGGACATTCTAAAATATTATTTTCTAAATAGATTTTTTTAAGATAATAAAATATTAAATCTAAATTTGTAGACCTTTCATGTGCTTCATCTATAATTATACAACCATATTTATTAAATAAATTTTTAATTAACATATTTTTTAAAAATTGTAATAAAACCCCAATAGTACAAAATAATATACCCTTTTCAATAGGTTTTCTTATATATTCTTTAGTTTGATATCCTATATTTTTATATAATTCGATTCCTTGTTTATCAATTCTATTTTCTTTTTTATATGCCGGTTCTGATGCGATTGTTTTAGGAATAGAAACTGCAGTTAAAATCCTAGGTTGAGTTACAATTACATTTTTTTTTATAATATTATTAAATCTTAAATAAAATTCAGTAGGAAAAACAGTAGATTTTCCTGAACCTGTCGCTGATTTTAAAATTACAATACGATCTGAAATCGTTATAGTTTCATTAGATGACATATTAATTTTAGTGTGAAACCATTGTAATATAAAATCGATGCCGGTAATATTCGATATATCTGATTTAGATTCTCCCATATGTGGTATGATAACATTATGTTTAAGTAAAGTAGGTAAACCCATTTAGAATAATTAATGTAATTAAAGTAAATTATATAGTATAATATAATTTATTTATTTATTTATATTATACTATATAATTTTTAATTAAAATGAGTATAGAAATAATAGGCTCTTCTGGAACAAAATTAAAATTAATAACGGAAGATAAAATTGATAGTATTATATTAGAAAAAAAAATTAGTTATAATTTATATAAAACAAAATATTTAGAATCTAGCAATCAATGTAAATTAGTTAAAAAACATTTAATAATACAATTAATTAAGACGTTTTACAAATATGATAATACAAAAACATTTGATTTTAATTGGTTAGAATTTCAATCTTATTTAATAAAACTAGCTAAAATTACAAATTTAATGGAATATATTAATGTATTTATGATAGAAAATAAATTATTTGATAAATTAAATAATGCTATTATTACTATATTAAAAAAAATTTTCAAATCAGAATATGATATTCAATTTATAGAATTAAATAATAATTTTTATTTAGATTTATTAATGGTAAAATACTTATTGGAAAATAAGAATTTGGAAAATAAGAATTTGGAAAATAAGAATTTGGAAAATAAGAATTTGGAAAATCAATTAAATAATAGTATTATAAATTTAGAAAATTATATAAGTAATAATTCAATTATCCAGATTAGTAACAAAAATAAAACATTAAATATTAAACAAAATTTAGATTGTGCTGATATTATAAAAATTTTAGATACATATTTAATAAATTTAGAATCTATAAAAGGAAATATATTAAAAATAGATTCCTTAATTAATATAATTATTGAAAATCTATATAAATTTTACGATCATCTTAAATAATGACGACACCCGGGATTTTTAATCTTTTAATAACTGATGATACCGAACAAGATAGTTATTTAATTGCACAAGGGAAATTAACTGAACGATTAAAATCACTTAAAGAATCTAAATTAAAAGAATATAATGATTATATTAGTAAGTTAAATGATCAAATATTAATATTAAAATCACAAATGATTCAAACAATTAATACAAATGTCATTATAAATTTACAAAATCAAATTACAGAAATTAATAAGCAAATACAGTTTTATGAAGCTAATAAAAATGATTTAATTAAACCGAATATTAATGATATTAATGAAAGTCATTTTTTATTTATTCAAAATCAATATAAACCATTTGTAGAATTTGGATTTAATTATATTAAAACAACTATTAATTCTCAGGCATCGTATGGTAGTGAAATAGAATTTACTATTCAAGATAACGGAGACTTTATTTCAGACATGTTAATTCATATTAGAATAGATAAATTAATTGCACGAACTGCAAATGATAGAGTCCGATATGCTGATTTTATTGGTCATAAAATTTTAAAAAAATGTCAATTTGTCATTAGTAATAACGTAATAGACGAATATGATCGTGAATTATATAATATTTATTATAATTTACATACACCGGAGGGTAAAAAAATTTCTTGGCTTAAATGTATGGGTCAAGAAATTCCATTTGTTGGAACTTTAATATCTGATCCAGTTAATGATACACATAAAGAAGTAAGGTATATATCTAATGGATTTCAAACATTAAAACAAAATCATCCGAGATTAGAATTATTTATTCCATTATTATTTTGGTTTAATCGCGATTATCGCTTAGTATTTCCAAATCATTTGAAACCTTATGGACAACTAAAGGTGAGAATTGAATTAGAACAATCTCAACAATTAATGGGATCTTTAGATATTATAAATGATGTATATAATCAAAACTTTGATATTCCTTTAATTCAATCTTGTACATTATATACTAAACATATTTATATGAATCCAGATATTCAAGATATTTTTATTTCTAAATTGGGTTTTAATTTAATTAGAATTTATAAAAAGGTTGAAAAAATATTATTAAATAATGATGATAGGATTTCTATTCAAGAATTAAAATTTCCAATAGAATCATTATATGTATTATTTAGACCAACTATTAATGAAACTGGTATTGATAATTTTCAAACATGGAATCTTAATTCAATAGCTAATTTAACATATGTAAAAACTCCAGTTATTTATAATGTTGGAGGTGTTGACACATTAGGAATTAATAATATTAAATATTATAATGAATTACCAATTGTAAATGCTTTTAGATTTGAAGGTAATGATTCTGCTATTTATGGTACTCAATCTGTTAAATTTTATGATGGATATCTACCACATATTAGTGGTCAATCGATAATGTCAAATAATAATAATATTTATTATTTGCCATTTACATTTAATCCACAACAGCATCAACCATGTGGTTATTTTAATTTATCAAAAATAAGAGAGTTATATCTAGAATATTCTTCAGATGTAATTGAAACATATAAACCAGTTAAAGTATATATTTATGCAACAGCATTGAATTTTTTATTACTTTCTCAAAATGCAGCAACTTTAAAATATATAACATAACAACAATTAATTATTAAATATAATATTATATACTACATATAAATCAAAATGAATAGAGGAATTATAATATCTGCAGACAAATTAAAAAAAAATTATCCAAAAAAAAAAATTATTGCTGATATTATTAATCAGTTATTATATAAAATTAATTCATCTATCGATCTAGCTTATAAAAATAATGAACATGAAATAATTATTAACCTTCCAATTACATTTATTATACCAAATACAATTAATCATAAAGAATTTCAATTAGAAGTATATTATAATATTATTGATATTTTAGAAAAAAAAGGATATTTAATAAATATTAAAATCTCAAAAAATGAAACCTTATTAAAAATAAATTGGTCATATGAAAATAATGAATCTATTCATGATATGAAGAATAAAATTAAATCTTGTTTATTTTAATTCTTCTACTGAAGGTACATTATTTTTTTCTTTTTCCTTAGCTGCCTCTTGTTCTAATACTTTATTAAAATGTTGATACACCGCATAAATTTGTCCAAAATTATCAATAGAAGTTGGTACTCGTTGTGATCCTTCTTTAAATAATTGAATAATAAATCCAAGTTCATTTAAAGATAAAGCTTGAACTGATTGATTATTTTTTTCATATCCTTCTCTAACTTCAGTTAAACGCTCAACCATAGTTGCAACATCTTTATATTCAGTTAATTTAAAGACACTTTTTTTAGAGTAAAGGTCGATAATATCTAAGACAGCACCTACTAAGGTAGCATTTAATGTAATTTCTTCAGTCATATTAATATATTATAATCTAAAATTATTTATTATATTTATTATGATTAATATATCTTTAATTCAAATTTAAATAATAACAATCATAATAAATATATATTAATTAATTTAATATTAAATAAAGTATTTAAAAACAAGTTAAAATATTAATATATTATAATGTCATTATTACCGTCTAAACCAAGGCAATTTTCTAATAATGTATATACTAACACCCTTAATACTTTAGTAACTGACGATTCAGGTGTTTATATAACAGATACAAATAATGGTAATACTAATATTTCATTAAAAACTAATAATAAAACTGGATTATTTATTAATAATGATCAACGTATTGGTATTAATACTGAATTATTAACTAATAAACGTTTTGTTATTAATGATGAATTAGGACAACTTCTTAGATTAATTTATGATCGAAATACAACAAATAGATATGTTGATATTGATATAAATTCACAAGGGTCTTTACTTATTAAAACTAATAGTAATCAATATATTGATTTTATTAATGAATCTAATAATTTAGCAACTAATATTAAATTAAATGGAAATATATTATATGCAACCGCTAATCAATTAAATTATAATGCAATTAATACTATAGGAGTGGCTGAATCAAATAAAGCATTAATTCTAGATAATAATAAAAATATTCGTGGTATTAACGAGTTATATGTTAATACAATATATGCTACTACATTTGGTATATATGATAATTTAATATTAGATAGAGATACTTTTAATTATTCTTTATTATTAGCAAATCGATATGGTAAATGTTTAAAATTACAAAATGACACTAACTTTACACTTTTTGATATGGAAACTAATGGAATATTAAAAATTTATAATAATCAAAATATTATTGAAATTATAGGAGATAATAATAATAATATCATTTATCCATTACAATATACAACTCTTAATAATAATAATAACACAGGGATAGGAATTAAATTTAACACATATAATAATAATAATAATAAAGTTAGTATGTCTAGTATAGAAACTATTATTACTAATAATCAAAATAATTTAGAAAATTCTATTATTCGATTTAATAATAGAAATGATGGAATTTTAACAAATACAGTTACAATTAGAAATGATGGTTATATTCTATGTAATACATTAATGGAATTATCAGACTTAAGAACTAAAAATATTATTAAAAAATCAAATTCTATAGATTCATTAAATAAAATTTGTCAAATTAATACTTATGATTTTGTATATAAAAACGATAATACAAAAAAAATTCATAAAGGTATAATTGCACAGGAGATATATGAAATTATACCTTCTGCAATTAATATAGAATCTAATAATGAATTTACTAATTTATATACAATTTCAAATAAGGAGTTAATTGGATATTTGATTGATGCAATTAAAGAACTAAAATATCAAATAGATATTATACAATAGGTTTAGAATTCTTTAAATTCCATTGCATAAAACATATCATCTGATTTAAATTATTTATATTAATTCTTTGATAGAAAATAAATATTATTGAAAATACTAATAAAAAATACATTAAAAACATATGACTATTTAAATTTAGTAATTCATTATTTTTTTGTTGTATATTAGATACACATTCTTTATATTTTTGTTGTAATACATTACAAAAATATTCTTTTTGAGTATATAATTTTTGTAATGTACTCATTTCTTCATCTGTAGGGTTATTTATTTTATCATTAACTTCATTTGTAAAATGTTCAATTTTATCTAATGGTTTTATTTGTTCACTATATGACAATTCGTCAAAATAATATGTATCATTCGGAGTATAAAAATCATAACCAAAATTATTCATTATAAATTATGTTTTTTTTATTTTAAAATTATTCTAGATATATTAAATAATAAGATATATTTTTTTAAAATAATTTGGTAATTACTTCTACTAAAATAATTTGGTAATTACTTCTACTAAAATAATTTGGTAATTACTTCTACTATGGATTTTAAAGAACCTAATATTTTATTTCTAAAGGGAATAAACATAGATGATATAGTCGAGATTGAAGATATTTATCAAAAAGAATTATTAAATAATATTAAAATAAATAATTTAGAATTAAATATTATTTATGATAAAATACCTACACAATTTATTTCATTAGATAAATGGAAAAAGAATACAAATATTAGATGCTGGTTTTGTACATTGAAATTTAAAAATACACCATGGTTTATTATTGAACATATCCATCAATCTACTACTGGACTTGTTTATGATATTTTAGGAAATTTTTGCTCTGTTGGTTGTTTACAAAGTTATATAAATATTCATTATAATATAAGAGAACATTTTGATATTTTTAATTCGGTAAAAAAATTATATAAAATTTTTTATAATAAAAATATAAATGAAATTATTTCTTCACCAGATAAATCTTGTTTAAAAATATATGGAGGTATATTAGAAATATTAGATTATCAACGAGAAATTCAAATAATTAATATACAAAATATTACAAATGGGTACTAATTATTTTTCTAGAATGTAGATATAGGCAATTGCTTGCATAAAACTATCAGCAATATCATCATAATTCTTTTTTTTAATATTTTTAATTAAATGCATTAAATTAAATGTTTTTAAAAAATGTAGAAAATTTTCTTTAGTATGATTTTTATTTGCTAAATAATTATTAGAATATTTTTGTATAAATTTAGAATGTGTTAAATTCTTATTCAATGAAATAAGATTTTTGTATGAAGCATTCATTATTTTAATTTTATATAATGGTTTATTACTAAATTCATAAATTATTTGGTTAAATGCAGCTCTAGATTTATCATTAAATGATGGCTGTAATTCAATTAAGACTTTTATTTTATTTATATTACTAATATTTATATAATTATTAATATTTAATTGTAGTTGCATTAAATATTTTTTTAAAGCGATTGTGCGTTCTATTTGCGAAGTATTTCTTACTTTTTTATTAGGTATTAAATCGATAACTTCACAGATATAATATCTAATAATATTATTTAATTGTTTGTTTAATTGTACTGAATTATTAATATTATTTAATTGTACTGAATTATTAATATTATTTAATTGTACTGAATTATTAATATTATTTAATTGTACTGAATTATTAATATTATTTAATTGTACTGAATTTTCTTTATTAAATTTTAAAAAACTAATTGCTAATGATTTATTTGCAACATCAATTGATAAATAAAACATTTCTTCTTTTAAATTAATTCTAAATTCTAATTTAAATCTAAATTAGAATTTAAATATATATTATTTATCTGTGAATTTTTTAAATTAAAATATGGATGATTTTAATAATACAAATGATATTAGTAATATTATAGGAATGTCTGGATTATTTAATAATACAGAAATAGATAATTCTATAAAACCAAAATATATTGAAAAAGAATTAATTCAAAATACTTTAGAATTAGATACATTTACTAATGATGAAATATTAAATTATAATCCAATTAATGAATATAATTCAGTATTTGAATCTTTAATAGATACACCTATAAATAAAAAAATAGAAGAGGATAAAACTGAAGAAAATGATGAAACTGAAGAAATTATCGATTCAAATTCAGATAATTTTGAAATAGATAATTTAATTAATTATAGTAAAAATAATTATGAATCATCCTCTTTTGCTTATAAATTAACAGAAGAACAGCAAAATCAAAAAATAGTAGATAATGTTTTGCAAATTAATAATAATAATAATACTCAATATAACTATAATATTGATGATGAAAATAGAGATGATTTAAAATTAACATTATTAGAAAAAATTGATAATTTAACTGAAGAATTAGAAGATGAAGGGATTTCTTTAGATAAAATACCAAAGGTAGATTATAATAGTAATTTAGATCAAATTGAATATGTAGCTAAATTATTAATGTTAAAAACAAATCGTAATAGATATGCTAGTTTAGGTGAAGAATTTATTTTAGCCTTGGCAAGTGGTTTAGAATTACTATGTAATGGCGAACGTGAAATTTTAGGTATTAAACCCGATTTACAGGGATATTCTGATGTAGTTAAAGTAAAGTTACGGAGATTAAGAAATGAAACATCTCAAGTTGTAGGCAATGTAGTGGAAAAATATGAAATTTCCCCAGTTACTACTTTATTAATAGAACTTATCCCAAGTTTATTTTTACATTCAAAACGTCGAAAAAATCAATCTTATGATAATTTATATAATGATTTGAGTGATGATATAAATGAAATCAGTAAATTTAATTCTAAAAATCAGTAAGTATTTAAAATTGAATCTTTTTTTTATTTAAATACAAATTAGTTTAAATATAATAACCATGGAATCATATTTCAATAATTTAAATCTATCAACTATTACTGTAGAATCTAAACTTTCAAATATTAAATTTAAAGAATGTGAGTTAATATTATTATTATCTTTATCAGATAAAATGCCAAATATTCTTAAAATAGGATGTAATTATGGCGAATATATTTCAGATAAATATATTGAATTAACTACATCAATTAAAAAATCAAATAGAGGACGAAAAAAAAAAAATAAAATAATTTCTAATCGTAAAATCCAAGGAAATGGAAAATATTTTAATAGCCAAATTACATTTACTATTTTAGATTCCGCAAGTGATACAAAATATTATCATCTAAAATTATATACAAATGGCACTATTCAAATTACATATGTATGTTATGAAAATATAGAATTAATTAAGCCTATTATTAATATGGTTATGGATATAATTAAACCTATAGAAAGTATCAAGCTTGATTTAACTCAAGAAATAGAAATTATTTATCTAAAATCAATAATGAGAAATTATAAATTTCATATTATTCTAGAGAATACTTTTATTGATTTAAATAAATTTAAATTATTATTAGTCGATTTTAAAAATTATCAATTAAATAATACTCAATTAAATAATACAGTCTACTTTCAAAATAATAAAAATTATGATTATAATCTAATGTTACGTTTAGAAATTGGATTAATTAAATGTAATTTCGAAAAATATACAGGGATTATTGTCAAATTTAAAACCCCATTAATAGATAAAATAGACAAATTAACCACGGTTAAAATATTTTCATCGGGTAAAATTAATATTGATGGTAGTAATAATTATGATGAATCATTAATCATTAAAAATATTATTTCTAGTTTGATTTATCATAATAAAGATAATATTTTATATAATAAATAAGTTTCTAATTAATAACTATATAATTTTTTTTTTATCTAATAAATCATAAAATATATAAAATAAAGATAGTAAAATTCCAGATACTATAATTCCCTTTTCTGTAAATTTATCTTGAGTAGAATCATATACATTACAAAATATTCTGGATAAACCTTTTTCTATAAAAATATCGGTATTTAGAATATAATAAGTAAGAAATAATAATAATCCTATTTTTAAATTTATAGTATCATAAAATTTATGACTTAATTGATATAAATCACCAGTTTCATGGATTTGTTTAGTATCAGATGTAAATATAGGATCATAATCTTGAGATACTGATTGTTTACATGTATTCATTATTTATATATAAATATATATTTTCTCGTTAATGAATTGTTTAAAATTATATATATTATTTAAGTTATAATTTACTAAATTTAATATTAATTTTTGTTTAAATGGATTAGTTAAATCATAATATAATATATCTAAAAATTTATTATATATTTCTTTTGATATTATTAATTTGTTATCTTTACAAAAATATGAATCTAATAAATTATTACATAAATCTAAATTATTATTATTATTTGATTGTATATTAGTATTAATTATAATATCATTAAATATTGTATTTAATTCTTTTATTGCTTCTTCTTTTTCCATATCTAAAATATTATATATTAAGATATTATCAAATAAAAACATATTATTATCTAAATTAGATATTATCTTTTTTTTTATATCAATTAAGACTTTTGATGATAATTTATTATCTAAATTCTGATTTATAATATTTTTAATAAAGTCACTAATATTATAAATCATTCTATTCATTAAATTAGTATCTAATGAATTTACGTATTTAATAATGATATCTGATATTTTATTAAATTTATTAGATATAATTAAATTAATATCACTAATGTCTAAATTATTTATTAAATGTTTTAATTTAGTTCTAATAATTGAATTTTTTATTTGAAATAATTTATTAGTAAAATGAAGTATAAATAAGTTATATAAATTAGTATGATATATAGCCTCATTTAATTTTTGTATTCTGATATCATTAATTATTTTTTTACTATATATAATATTATTAATATTATGGGGATTATATATTAAATTAATTTCGGAATAAATATTAGATTTAAATTCTCTAGTAATTAATTTAATAATATCGTCTATATGAATTTTTTTATTTTCTAATATTTTTTTATATTCTTTAGCTTTATTTATTATTAGTTTTTCTCCAATTGATTTATCTAATGGAGTACTAATATAACAATTATAATTAGAAGAATTAATATTTAATTGGAGACCTATAATTTTATTATTATATATCACAAAATTAGAAATATAGATATAAGTATATAAGTTTTTTATTGTATCTGATGATAATGTATCTGATGATAAAGTATTTGATGATAAAGTATCTGATGATAAAGTATTTGGTAGATTGTTGATATATGATTTATAAAAAAATTCTGTATAATAATTTTTATTTTTTGAATATAAATATTTATTATATTTATTTATAAAATTAAGGATATCATTTAATTGAATATTATATTTAGATATATTAATATAGTCTAAAGAATATTTTTTGTCTAATTTAGAATTAATATTAGAATCATCATTTAATATTTTTTGTTGTTTAATATTTAAATATATATATTTTTTATCATTATTAGAAATTAAAATACTATAGATTTCATATTTATTATTAATAAAATACGTATTAATATGATAAGTTTTACTCATTAAGATATATTCTTCAATTAATGATAAACTTAAACTATGATTAGAAACGATGATTTTATTTTTAATTATTTCTGCAATTAATTTAATAATTTGATTATCATATGTATATGTTTTATTATAAAATATATTGTCATTATAGTATTCTATATAATTTGTTTTAATTATTGGATAATATAAGATATTATCTTTATAATTTCTTTTTATTAATAATATATATTGATAACTATCATTATTAAATATATATTCATTAATATGTTGAATATTGGGCGGTACAATTAAATTAAGATTTGAAACTTCATTTATTTCATATTCTTCAAATATAATAACTATATATCCTAAATATTTACAAATATCAATAAATAATTCATTCCACTCATTAAATTCAAAATTAACATTATATAATAATACTTTATCTTGAAAAATATTAGTAAAACTAGTTAAAAAATCTTTAGATGACTGAAAGTGATTTAATAATTTACTATCATAAATAATATTTATAAAATTAGGATCTTTAATGAATAATTCTTTAATAAAATTTAAGATATCATTAATAGTTTTGTTTAAAATAAATGACATAATAGTTAAAATACCAATATATGCTATATTTCCAATATTTTGATTTAAACCTAAAATATAATAGTTTAAATCCTTTTGTGAATTTATATCTTCAAATGTTTTATTAAATAATTTATATAAAGAATCTGGGATTTGCATTAATCTTAAATTTTCGATAATTACTTTAGATGAGTAATTCATTATATATCTTGATTTTTCATCTGTAACTTTATTTTTTTTATCAAATTTATAAGTTGTTAAACATTCATTATGAATACTAATATATTTAGATTTTACTTTTACATCCTCTATTGCTTTTTTTTTACAGCAAGGAATACAAAAATTTTGAGGATGTAAATTTGTTAAAAATTTTACATTAGGAAATTTTTTATTATTGCAGGTATAATATATAGGTTCTCCAGTTGTAAAATTAATATATTTGATATGATTTTTATTTTTTTTTGCACTTTTTTCATCAATAATATCTGGTTGTTGATTTGCTTGACATTTTCGAGAATATAAATTTTTAGTATTTTTTTTATTTATTGCATATAATATCGGATCAATTTCTTTTAATTTTTTTAATTTGTTTTTCGTTACAAATTTAGAACTAGAATCCTGTATATTTGTTTCGTTATTTAATACTTTACTTAATATAAATTTTAATAAATATATAATTTTAGGTAAATCATTATGATTGATATTTACTATATCTACCTTTATATCTTTAATTCTATTCGTTAAAGTAACGTGTGAAGAATATAATAATTTATTATATTTCTCAGTTAATTCATATTTGGTATAAAAATTATAAAAATTATTAGATAATTGATTTAAATATGAATCAAATATAGAATTATATTTAATATGTTTGATATTTAAATTTATAATATTATTTAATTCATCATAATTATTAATATTATAAAAATCAACAATTTCTAAATTAGACACTACTAAATATAATTTTTGAAATAAATTTGCACTTATATTTTGATTAATTAAAATTTGTTTATCAATTAATAATAATTCCATATTATTTTTTAGAAAAATATGTTTTTTATTAAAGATTTTTAATAAATAAAAATCTTGAAACAAATGATTTAAATATTGTAAAATTTTTTCTTCAATCCAATCTAATTTAGTTACATTGTCTTCAATTGTCGTATATTCAGATAAATTATAAATTAAATGAATATTTAAATACTCATCTAAAATTATATATATATCTTTATTTGTATCAGAAATAGTATAAATAAATAATATTATATTATTTGATAAATAAATACTATCTACTAATGAATTATAATTTTTATTAATAATATATAATATATTCTCATTTTTTAAATTTTCATTTAATTTTTTATCGACTGAAAAAATATTTTGTTTACTAAAATAGATTATATCATTTTGAATTTCTAACTGTAATTCTATTTTTTTTAAATTTGAAACCTTTTTTAATTCAATATTATTGAATAATTCTTTTATATTTAAATTTTTATTTGTATTAAAACTTGGAATATAATAAATTAATTTTTTATAACTCAAATTTAATATTTTATCTATTTGTTTAAAATTTTGATTTAATATATTTGATAATTTTTCATTTTTAGTGATAATAGTATCCGATTTAATATTTAAATTTGGATATTCTAGATTTTTATTTTCATTTAATAAAAATAATAAAAATAAATTAGTATCATAATAAGGAAAATATTTTTCAATAAATCCTTTATATAAGATATTTAATAAATCATCATCATTTTGAATTTCTTTATATAATTTATTTTTATCTATAATAAAATCATCTAATATTATTAAATTTAATTCTATTAAATTATCATTTATATCTTGTAAATATTTATTTTTTTCATAAGTATATATAATAAAATTTAATCTATTATTTACTAAATCAAAATCAATTGGAATATTTTGAAAATATTTAACATTAGATAATTTAATATAGTGTTCTATATTAATATTCAATATTTCAGTAGTAATATTATTATTATAACTATAAAATAAATCAGGATTTGTATTATCGAATAAATTTTGATTCTCAATTGGTATATTCAATAAATAAAAAATTAATAGTTTTATATCATATATCGTATTTAATTTATTGAATACGATATTAGATAATTTAAATATAATAACTTCATTTGACTGATCTTTTTTAACTAATCGTTTAATATTATGTTTTTTGATTAATGCTGGATTAATTTCGCCAATATTATTTTTCTTAGTTTCTTTTGGTTTAATTATATCTTCTTCTTTTTTAATTATAATATCATCTAAATTAATATCATCAAAAATATCTCCACCCATTTTAATATTACTATCTATAGAAAATTCATAACTATATGTAGTTTGAAACTTAATTATTTTATTAATATCATATATTGGTTTTTTTAAATTAATTACTATTTTCATGATTCAACTTTTTATAGTATTGAATTCTATATTTATAAATAAAAAAATAATACTAAATTAAATTATAATAGATTATTTTTTTATTTTAGTATAAATTGTTTGAGATTCTTCTGACAATTTTGGAGATAATAATATTTCATTTTTTGTGATAAATTTTTTTTTAAAATTTAAAAATAATAATTTAAAATTAAAAATCATTATACATATATTTTATGTATTTTTTTTTTAACAAAATTAAAAAACTTAAATGGTAGTATATACATCAATAACAGACCTACCTGATGGGTCATTAAATTGAGAATTAGAATGTATATTTAACCATGATAAACCACGTTTAGTCGAACATGCTATTGATTCTGAATTGTGATCAACTGTTAATATAGTATTTAGATTATTATTAAATCGAGTTTCAAATATTTTTCTATATAACATATGTTCTTTACTAATTGGGGTATTTAGAGGAAATATTGTTTTTTTATTATTATATTCAATATCAGTAATTTGTTCTTCAGCATATTGTTTTAATTTATCAATTAAATTATTTTCTGAATTTGAAATTCCATCACTAAATTGTTCTTTTTGACGATATAATATATTATTTGGTAAAAAAGAACCATTATCGAATGCTTTACGTAAAATATATTTTTCAATTGGATATGTTGAATTAATTAATTTATATTCTGGTGATATATTCATTACATAATCTACAAAATCTATATCTAAAAATGGCACTCTTACTTCAATTGTATGAGCTATTCCGGATTTATGCGACCTTAAACAATCATATTTATGTAATTGCAATAATTTATCAGTTAATTCTAATTGCATTTCTTCACTAGAAGGACATTTATGAAAATATAAATATCCACCAAATAATTCATCTGACCCTTCTCCTGATAATAATACTTTAATATCAGTATTTTGTTTTATTTTTTTAACTAATAAATAATTACAAATCGAAGCTCTTACTGTTGTAATATCATATGTTTCTATAGAATATATAATATCTGATAATTCATGTATAACTTCATTAAATGTAAAATTATATGTTTGATGATCGGTCTTTAAATATTTTGCAACTTCGTTTGCATATTTAATATCATTTCCCATATTTAAACCAATTGTAAATGTTTTAATAGAATTTGTTATATATAGTTTTCTCTTTAAAAAATTTGCAATTGCTACAATTAAACTACTATCTAATCCTCCACTTAATAAAAAACCAATGGGTTGATCTGATAATTTAATATGTGAATATACACTTTCTATTAATTTATTTTTTAATTGTTCATAATTAATATTATTATTTGGTATCTTACTTGGATTATTTTGTATATTGATTAACCATTCTGGATTATAATAATTAAAAAATGTAGTATTAATGCATAATTGACCAGGTGGAAATATAAATATATTAAGTGATAAATTAATTAAGCTTTTTAGTTCTGAACTAAAAATAATTCTATTATTATCAATTGCATAATATAATGATGTAATACCAAATGGATCTCTTGCAGCTAATACTAAATTTTTATTTTTATCATATAATACAAATGAAAACATTCCTTTAAGTTTTTTTATAAAAGCAGATCCATATAATAAATATAATGGTATTAATATTTCTGAATCTGAATTTGAAATAAAATTATATGATGGTAAATTTAATTTAACCTCATTATATAATTCATAATAATTATATATTTCTCCATTAACCACAATATAAATTAAATTATTAATAATAGGTTGATTTCCATTTGAAGTTAAATCATTTATTGCTAATCTATTATGATAAAATAATATGTTATTATCTATAAGTAAATATTTATCGACATTGCCTCTATGATTCATTAATTTAGCATTCTTAATATAAATGTCAATAATATATTTATTTTTCTTAAATCCGTTTTTATGATAAACTACAAAAATTCCACACATTATAATTATAATTAATATTTATTTCTTTAAAATTCAATTTATAAAAATAAATAATAATTATTATAATATAGAAAATTATCAATGCATACAATATTATATTGTCTTAGTTATTCATTAGTTATTGCATCTATAATTTATGTAATTATCCAAGTAATTTATTATGTGCAGTATTATTTATATTTTGGACATATATCATATTTTAATTTTAAAATAAATGATAAATCATATGATGTATTACAGAATCATATTAATTATAATGAAGCTGCTGAAATTTTATATAAAATTGATAATAATTTACTAACTCTTATTAATAAAATGACTAAAAAATATCATATCAATGATTCTAATATATCGCCTGTAAAATATAAGATTATTAAAAATATTATTTATCTTCTACAAAAAAATTATAAATCACATTCTCTTAAAGAAAATTTTCCATCAGTTGCCGGAAAGGATGTATCGTTTAATGTAAATAAAGGAGATCATATTTCATTATGTTTAAGAAATTTTAAACAACCTAATAATTTTCATGAATTCAATGATATAATGTTTGTAGCTATTCATGAATTAGCACATAGTACTGCATCTTCTTTTCAACATACAGATGAATTTTGGTATAATTTTAGAATATTATTAGAAAATGCAATTGAATTTGGTTTATATGAATTTAGAGATTATCATAAAAATCCAGTAAATTATTGTAGTATGCAAATTACATATACACCATTATTAGATAAAAGTTATATAGATGAAAACTATTTTAAAACTTTAAAGTAAATTTTTTCAAAAAAATAAGATTATTATGCTCCTGCAGGGGTTCGAACCCTGGACCTTCGGCTCATAAGACCGATGCTCTACCTACTGAGCTACAGGAGCATATATAGTTAGTTTTAATACTAACTATATATTAATAATTATCTTATTTTTAATATCAAAAAAAAAATGAATATAAAAATAAGATAAATTATATAAGATGATGATATCAGAAAATAAACGCAAAAAATTAAATAATGATTATATTCAAGACAAACGCAAAAAATTAAATAATGATTATATTCAAGACAAACGCAAAAAATTAAATAATGATTATGAAATTAAATACAAAAATTTAAATAATAATTATGAATTTAAATGCAAAAAATTAAATAATTATTATTCTCAAGATTATGTTAATAAACATTTTATTATATCTAAAGAATTATGTAATGAAATTAATTCTTATTTATTTGATGAGGATCATGCTAAAAAAGAATGGAAAAAAAAAATGTCAATTACTTTATCATTAATTAATAAACGACATTATTGGGTTCCATCGTATTATTTTCCAAATTCTTATAAAAAAAGCAATCATAAAATTATTCCTTGTACAGAATGTTATGTACAAGCATTTATTACTAATACAATAGATTCATCTAATTGTATTAGTTGTGAATTATTACAATTACAAGATGGAATTCCTTATGGTAAAAATTTATTAAATATCCGAAATTATACATATTATGATTCATTATGTAAAAATTCACCTAAAATAGCCAGATTATTATTATCTAGCGATAAACTTACTGCTGAATATTCTTTACAAATAATATCTGGTGTTATTGTATCAAATCCTGTAAAACAACAAATGTGTGAACTGATTCGACAAAAAAAATATAAATTAAAATCATAGTTTTATTATTCATGATCTTGACAATAATTTTTTTGATGATTTTTATTAAATATAGCTTTATTTTTACAGTCATAAAATAAACATATTTTATATTTTAAATTCAACATATTTGGCAATGCATGTTTTTGACAATATATCTTTTTATTAAATTTATATCCATATAAAGCATATTTTGTACAATCATTAAATTGACAAAAATCATATTTTAAATTCATCATATCTGGTAATGAATGTTGTTTACAATATTCAATCGATAAATATCCAAATGATGGATATATTTTACAATTTTTTACTTTACATAATTGTAAAGTAACATTAATATAATTAATTAATTTATGTTTACCACATCTTTTAGGTTTTTGATTTTTCAATCCATATCTTGCAAAATTAAAACAATTTTTAAATGTACATAGTTTTGTAGTTTCTTTAAGTATATTTATATTTTTTATTTTTTTATTTGAACATTCTACTTTCATAATTTTATTTAACCATTCAACATCTGTAATTTCATTTAAAAATGCTAAATTCATTTGTTTATTTAATAATTCTAAATCCATTTTTTCATTTAACCATTCTACTTTCATAATTTTATTTAACCATTCAACATCTGTAATTTCATTTAAAAATGCTAAATTCATTTGTTTATTTAATAATTCTAAATCCATTTTTTCATTTAACCATTCGATATCCATTTTTTTATTTAACCATTCTAAATTCAATTTTAATATTCTTCAATTAATAATTCATTCCAAAAGTTATAATTAGCTCTAAATTGAGAATAATTTCTTGTATTTTTTTCATACATTCCGCTATCTAATATAATTTTTTTACTTTTTAAACTATCCATAAAAAAATCTATAGTAATAGGTTTATAAATAGATATAGATGTATATATATTATGTTTATTTTTATTAAATAGTATTGTACCAAAATTATTAAATTTTCTTTCTAATTTTTTTTTTAACGATTCATAATTCCAATATGCTAATATAATATATTCTTTATTTTGTATTTTTTTTGGTATTTTTTTATTACTTCTTTTATCATGATGATAACTATAAATTATAAATAAATCATTATTATTATTACATATTAATAACTGACCAGAATATGTCCATATATTATACTTAGATGGAAAATTCATACCAGACCATGAATATCTTTTTTTTTTAAAATTATATTGTCCAAATAATTTTAAAAACTTTAACTTAGTAAATTTTATATCTTCATTAAATGTATTTAATATATATTCGGATTTAAATATATATTCATTCGCACTCCAGTCTCCAAATGTAATTTTTTTTGATTTTTTTTTAATTTCGTATCCTAAAAAATCAGATTTATTATTATTATTATTATAAATACCTAATTGATTTTCTATCCAACATCCTTCAGAACCGCAATGTTTTATTAAGGTAGTATCATATTTTTTATTTTTAATATTTTGATTAAATAAAGTTTTTATTTTATTTAATATAATTTCAGAATCATATATATCTATATTATTTAATTCCGAAAAATTCATATTATTACTATTATTATTCATACTTTTAATTATATTTAAATTGATACTATTTTTTTTTAGAAAGCTTTTTAGAATGCTTTTTAGGAGTCTTTTTAGAATGCTTTTTAGAAGTCTTTTTAGAAAGATTTTTAGAAAGTTTATTGGAAGAATTGCTTTTATTATAACTAATTGTTATAAAATTTGTATTTTTTTTCCCTATAATTGTAAAATTTTGATTGAATAAATTTGATACTTCTTCATAATAATTTTTAGGTTGAGTAATATCTGATTCATTAAAGAAATCTAATCTTTTAAATCCTACTATAGTTATAACACCAGTAAAAATTGAATATAATAAATCTAAATCATTAAAAATAAAAATATTATTAATATTAGGATTATTTAAAAATAAATTTTTTACAACATAACTTGCTGAAGTATCATCATTATCATTATATTTATAAAAAGCACCATCAAAATCTCTATAATTATTATTATCATTAATATCAATTCGTTCATATTCATCTAATATAAATTCTAAATGATGAATTATATACCCAGGATGATAATAAAATAGAGTATTAGCATATTTTAAATTATTATAAAAATTTAAAAATAAAGTATAATTATATTTATTTTTAATTTGAATTTTATCATATAGATTTTTTAATATATCTTTAGTATTTAATTTACGCCAATGATATATTAAATTTTTATCAGGAGAACTAACCCATAGATTTTTATCATTTCCATATGTTAAAATATTTTTATTATCATTAGCACTTTCAGTAGGTGATGGTCTACGTGACATTTTATAATATATAAAAGATATAATAAAAATATACAAAAAAAAATTATATAATAAATACTAATCTTCATTAAGTAAAATAGTTTTCATAAGACGAGAAGTTACAACATAAGGATCCATATTAGAAGCAGGACGTCTGTCTTCAAAATAACCTTTACCATCTTTTTCACTTTGTCTAGGAATTCTGATTGAGGCACCTCTATTAGCAACACCATATGAAAAATTATTAATACTTGCAGTTTCATGCTTACCAGTTAAACGTCTTTCATTACCATTCCCATACACTAAAATATGTTCTGTATGTTTTAATATAAATTTAAATTATAATTTTTTTTCCAATAGTTTAATTATTTGAGTATGATTATATTTTTTAGCATCATCTAAAGGAGTATTATTCCATCTATCTTTAATTTCAATATCTATATTTGGAAATTTTAATAAATACTTTACTATATTAATATAACCTTCAGATACTGCAATATGTAATAATGATCTATTATCATAATCTTTAGTATTTTCACAAACACCATATATTAATAATCTTTTTAATTCTGATATATCACCCTCAGAAACAGCAAATAAAGCTTTTAATTTTAATTCTCTATCTATATTGTTTTGTGTTATTCTTGGATTAATTTTTTCATTTTGTAAATTATTAGAAGAATGTGTATCAAAAATATGAAATTGAAATTTTTCTACTAGTTTTTTAAAAAATTTAATACCTTTAACTGAATTTCCTATTTCATCCAGCAATGGAGAAAATATAGCAATACATCCAAAATTTGGTATAATCGCATAAATATTTCCGGATACTCCAGATTTAGCAGGTATACCTATATCAAATGCCCATTTTCCACTATAATCATACATCCCACATGATAACATTAAAGATAAAATATCTTTACAAGTTTCTTTTTTAAATATTGTTTTATTAGATAATGGATTAATTCCATTATTTGCAATAGTCGCTCCTGTAATTGATAAAATATCACAATTTACTTCTAATGAACACGATTGAAAATATAAATCTAAAGTATTTTGAATATTAGTATTTTTAGGAAAACTATTAAATTTTCTCATCATATATGCTAAACAAAAATTAGAATCAGCAGTTTCTTTTTCAGATAAATATACAGAATTTGAAAACTTCCATGGAATTATTTCACTTAATTCATTTAATTTATTATTAATTAAATCAAATCTTTCATAAGAACTTTTATCTGGATATAATAAGGCACAAGACATAATAGCACCAGAATTAATCATAGGATTATGAGGAATATTTTTTTTATTAAGTGATAAATTATTAAAATTAACACCACTTGGTTCACATCCAATATATTTTTGAATTATTTCATTTGAATATTCTTCTAATGCTAATCCATATAATAATGGTTTAACACTTGATTGAATACAAAAATATTCATTATAATCTCCATATTTAAATCGTTTCCCATCAATTGTACATATAGAAATGCCAAATAAGTTAGGATCAACTTTAGATAATTGGGGTATATAATCAGCTAGATTACCATTATTATTTTCTAGTTTTAATTCATCAAATATATTTTTAATTTCATTCGAAAAATAAGTAAAATCAGGCACAATTAAATTATTAGAAAATATTTTATTTAATAATACGCTTTGTTCGCTATCAATAATGATTTGTAAAAATTCATCTAAATTTATATTTGTTTTATATTCATAATCATTATGTTTTAATAGTTTAAATAATTTTTGTAATCTTAAATCAGAATCATCAAATCCATTGCATTTTAAATAATTTATAATTTCAATACCATTTGCTAAATTATTATTTAATGTTAATTCATACTCAAAAAAATTTCTAGCATATTGATGTTTATTATCCGAATCATAATTAGATGATTGGTTTTTATCAGACATATTTATAATAAATTAGAATTATAATTGTTAATTACTAATTTATTAAGATTAGAATTACTAATTTATTAAGATTAGAATTACTAATTTATTAAGATTAGAATTACTAATTTATTAAGATTAGAATTACTAATTAAAGATTTAATAAAGATTATAATAAATATGATTAATATTAAATTTAACAAAGAATTTCTATTTATTACTTCTGAATTATTTGTTATTTTGTGTTATGGGTTATTTACTGAATTTGATACAGGATTAAGTATTGCACCATCTGCTTCTACTATTCAAGGAGTTGATAATATAGTATTAAATTCTGTACAAAAAATGCAATCTTATTATCCATTCTTTCAAGATATACATGTTATGATTTTTGTTGGTTTTGGCTTTTTAATGGCTTTTTTAAAAACCCATTCCTGGACTTCAATTACCTTCAATTATTTAATAGCAGCGTGGGCTTTACAAATATCAATATTATTAACTAATTTCTGGAATAGAGTATTAGTTGATGGATTTAATAATAAAATATCATTAGATTTAACTTCTTTAATTATTGGTGATTTTGGTGCTGGGGTTGCATTAATTACAATGGGAGCTGTATTAGGTAAAACTGATTTATTCCAATTATGGATCTTAATAACATTAGAAATATTCTTCTATTCTCTAAATGAAACTATTTGTATTAAATTATTATATATAGTAGATATGGGTGGAAGTATTATTGTCCATGCCTTTGGGGCATATTTTGGATTAGCAGCTTCTTATTTCTTTAATCCTAGAAAAGCATTTTTATCTAATAATGATAAAGGAAATTATAATTCACAAACTATTGCAATGTTAGGTACATTATTTTTATGGGTTTATTGGCCAAGTTTTAATGGGGGTTTAGCACCGGGAATTAGCCAACAACGAGTTGTTGTAAATACAGTTTTGAGTATATCGGCTAGCTGCATTGCTGCATGTGCAGTAAGTCGTATTATTAAAAATAAGTTAGATATGGAAGTTGTATTAAATGCCACATTAGCAGGTGGAGTATCTATTGGAGGAGCTTCTGATTTAGTAGTTACTGGCGTAATATCAATGATTATTGGTACTATTGCTGGTATTGTATCATCTTTAGGATTTTTATTTTTAGGTCCATTTTTAAGAAAAAAAATCGATTTACATGATACATGTGGTATTCATAATTTACATGGAATACCTGGTTTATTAGGTGGAATTATTAGTGGATTTTCTTCTGGATTTGCACAATATGCATCTAAAGATAATCTAGAAGTTTCTAAAATTTTTATTAAAGTATATAATGGGGAACGTACTTTTGGTGAACAAGGTTTAATGCAGTTTATATCGGTTATCATTACATTAGTAATTGCATGTATATCCGGAATTATATCTGGATATATAGCATCTAAATGTGGAAACTTAGATGAATTTTTTATTGATACTTATCATTTTGATGAATGCGATTTAGAATTAAATTTAGATTCAACAAACTCAAATATTGAGAATTCTAATTCAACAAACTCAATAATTGATAATTCTAATTTTAGAAACTCAATAATTGATAATTCTGATTTAACTAATATTAAGTTTACAAATTCTCATTATTCTATAAATTCTAATTATTCAGATAATGAGTTAATATATAAAAATATGAATGATAATAACTCCGATTCTAATTATACAGATGCAAACGAATATTATTAAGTTTAGTACTATTTATTAAGTTTAGTACTATTTATTTTTTTATGATCAATTCTTATAAAAAAAAATGAATTTTATTTTATACATTAGTATAATAAGTATTACAATTACTCATTAATTAGAATACTTTATTATGATATATATTAATTATATTAAATAGAAGCAATAATTCTTTAAACAAGCAATAATTCTTTAAACAAGCAATAATTCTTTAAACAAGCAATAAAAAAAGATAAACAAGCAATATTTCTTTAAACAAGCAATAATTCTTTTAATACAAGTAATATAAATTATAATGAATATTATACTTAAGTTTAGTTATAATACTTATTATTTTTTTTATAATCAATTCTTATAAAAAAAATACTAAGTATCATTTATTCTATATCATTATATCATGTTTAAATATACAAATATTTTTATTCTGAATATGTAATACACCAAAAATCTGAAGCATATCTTAGGTTTAAAATAAAGTCATATGGCATATAAAAATAACCATTATCTCCCTCATTTATTACCCCAAAACTATTTCTTATCGTAAAATCCAACATCAGCAACAGCATGTCCTAACTATTGTATCACCTTCAGTGGTATATCCATAATACCAGTACTTTTTATTTTATTAGTTTCAAAATTTGAATATATAACAAATCCAAATATAAATGGAAATCCTTGCATTAATCTTGCTTTTAATTGCGTTAAATCTTGTTTAATTGCATAAAATAAATTAATTTTATGTACTTTTGCAATCTTATAACATTCATTATCAGGTTTTACTACAAATTTACTAATATAATATTTCCATTCAGATTCTGGACATACTCCAATAGTTTTTAAAGTTAAAATACCATCACCTAATGAAGCACAACTATCAGTGCTTATTCTATCTTCTAACTTCCTTTCATTATAATAAATAAATAATCTACTTGGCAATAAATTCATATCCATTATATATTATGATATTTAATTAAAAAAAAATAAAACATCAGTTCAATTCTGGATGTTGATATGCACAATACTTAGTCTTGCATCTTGTTCCATATTTGCAATTCTTAGTATGAAGTTTTTCAAAATATTCAGACATTTTTCGGCTTTTCATTATTCCAGTCAGTAGCACATTTGATGATAATGCAATTTTAGACGTTTTTCTGCAGATACTGCAAGAAAAGATTTTTTTTTTCTTATGCCATTTTTTAGCACAATCGACACAATGTATATGTTCACAATTTTGAAAAAGACTAAATCTTTTTGATGTAGATAAAATATCAATTTGACAAATTGAACACTGAGTATCTTCATTCTCTACAATTATATCATGTTTAAATATGCAACTATCTAAATGTTGACATTTATTATAATCATCAGAGGCCATTGATGGACAATAAAATTCTCTTGCAATTTTTTCATTTTTAATATGAGGGAACATACATTCAGATCGTTTGATTAAGAAACTTTTTGTAAGACATGTACCTCGAAAATAGTAAGAAGAACAGATAAATTTTCTTTGATAAATCGAACTTAACATAGTACCCTTTACTATAATCTGATTATTTATATTACTAAATTTGTATTTAATTAATTGTAACATTTGTAAACGATCCGTTAATGGAAAATTGTTTAAATCATTCTGTATTTTACCTGAATTTAAATTTTGCAAAGTAATAAAGATTGAAAGATAATAACTTTCTTGTCTTTTTCTTTCGGCTTCGATACTTAATATTAAAGTATTCTTACTAATTGATTGATGTTTTTTTTTCAAGTAAATCAAAGTAAAAATAACTAAAATAGTTAAAATTGAATTGTAGAATTGAAAATTTGAAATCATTATTCTAAGTAATTACATTAAAAATAAATTCAATTTTTTTTTATATAATCATTTAATCTTATTAAGAAAATGGGTTAGACATAATCTGCAAAAATTCTCCAGTTTCAAATTGAAGATCTCCATCATTTGTTAATTCTATATAATTACTACCATTACTAGTATTACTAGTATTACTTTGCCAAAGATGAGTTTCACTTGATTTTGACACTACTTCTAAATTACTATTAGTTAGTTTTAAATAATGGGGTTCAAACTTTGTATTTTGGGAATCTCGTATATTTATAAAAAATTTAAAAACTGGTCTTTCCCCATTAGACTGAGTTTCTGAAAGTAATGATATAGTATTGGATAATGATATAAATATTAATTTAGATCGTTTATTCTGCGAATACCAATAAGTTATATTACTATATAATCTATTTGAAAAGATTTTAGAATTATAATTAATATACTCTTTAATTATATTATTATCTTTATTTTTTACTAAAAACTCTCCATTATTACTAACTTCTATATAACCATTATTATTTGATACATCTGTTTCCCATAGGATTCGATTATTATTTAAGAATATTAAATTACCATTTTCTATTTGTAAATTATTAAATGCTTTTGAAGAAAAAGACTCAATCTTCCACATTGGTATCCATATATTATTAGTTAATGATTGTATTTCTAGTTCTATATTATTGAATAATAAACGATGTTCTTTATTTTCAGAATATACTAATACAGATTCTTGGGTATTAAATGATGATTGTAATTTATTATTCGGAATTATCATAATAAATTTTTTTTTAATATTATTATTTTTATCTTTAATTATAAATTCACCATCATTTGTTAATTCAGCATATCCATCATTATTATTAGCAGTGCCACTATTCCATATCATAATTAATGTATTAATATTAATTATTTCTAAATTACCATTTTTCATTCGTAAATAATATTGTATTTGTTGAGTACTAACTTTCCAACTTAATTCTTTATTAAACCACAACGTGTTCCAACTATTATTATTAAAATAATATACTGTTAAGTCACCATAAATAGGATCAAAAACTAATTTATATAATTTATTGTCTGAAAACCATTCTGTTTTTTCTATCCATTCTGAAGAATCTATAATAATACCTTTTTCTAAACATATATTATCTTTTATACAAGAATGTATAGATTTTGTTTGTATAGAATTTGATTGTATAGATTTTACACTTTTTGATTTAGGATGAAACACTAATATTAGAATTGCTATTACAAATCCTAAGACTAAAGAACCTAATATTAGTGTTTGTTTAGATGTTAACATTTTATATTATATTATAAATAATAATAAAAAATAATAATTATAATAATAATAAAAAATAATTATTATTATTATAATAACAAAATTATGTCTTTAGCAGATTATATTCTAGTATCTAATTCACAAACTAAAGATAATTTAATTCCACAATATTATAATTATTTAAATGATGAATATTTATTACTAAATGATAAATTTAATAATCAACTAAACTATAGAATTATTAAAAAAATTCCAATTCTAATTTTAATTTCTTTTATAGTTTCTTTAATATTAATTTATTATAGTTCATATAATAATAATAAGATTTTAGATAAATTTTGTAATTTTAGTATTGGATTAACTATAATGATTGTAGGCGTATATTTACTAACATTTAGATTTGAATTTAGAAAAAAATTAAATTCTTATAATAAAAATAAAAAACTATTATCTCTATTATTAAATAATATGCCAAAAAACGAGTTAAAAGAATTACAACTTTTGATTTAAGTAGTATTCTTTGTACTAATGTTATTTTTTTGATATTCATCACATAAATGTTTTATTATTTTTAGTAAAAAATCAAATGAATTGGTTTGATTAAATTTTAACCCACTCATTGTACTTAAATTAGTATCTTTTAATAATTTAATTGTGATTGGTTTTATATTTAGTTTTGTAATTTCATCACCGAAGCTATTGTGATAAAATTGATAATCTAATATTGTTTCAATTGGCTTATTTAATCTATTGAGTAGTCCCAAAATCAACATAGTATCTCTTATATATTCTGTATATATATATAAAATATTATAAATATATTGACTATCAATACTATTTTCAAGATATGATATACTATTTTCATTTAAGCCAAATTTAGATGAATAAATTTCTTTTAATACTGATTTATATAATGTATAAAATTCATTATCTAATAATTTGCCAATAACAATATTTTCCTCAGTAGATGAAATTTTTCTATTTGTAAGATATTCAGTAATTTTATTATCATCTAATAATTTATTATCATCTAATAATAGTTCTATCTCATAATATATATATCTAAATACATTTGGCTCTTTTTCTGTTTCCCAAGTATTTTTATACTTTAAATTTGTATTTGTATTTGTAATAATTTCTGTATTTGTAATAATTTCTGTATTTGTAATAATTTCTGCATCCTTTATTAATGAAAAAATTGCACTCTCATTATAATCTACTATATCATTTAAATTAGACTTAGAATTAGAATAAAATTTATCATTCGTTGACATTAAAAATGCAATTTCTATTAAAATGTTATCTTTAGGAATCATTTGTTGAAATTTTTCTGGATATATTATGTCTGTTGAATTATAATGATTACTTACATAATCTTCAATTCTATATCGTAAAAATGGGAACTTAATTTTATTTAATAAGTCTTCTATTTTTGTATCAGTTTCTATAAGATTATCAGTTTTTATATAAACTACACTTTTAGATTTTTTATTACCCATTTTATTTTATTTTAAATTATCTATATTAAATAACAAAAAATAAATTATAAAACTACTATTTATTTTCATTATTATATAAAAAAAATAAAATATAATAATGAAAATTATATCCATTTTTGATTAGATGCATGAATATTACAATCAAATAATATAATTTCCGCTCCATTATTAGTTCTAGAATTACTTATATCTAAACACTTATCTAATGCATGTATAGGATGAAATCTATTATTAACATCTTTAATCCATTGTTGATTAGGTGAATTTCTATTACATGGAAATAATATAATATTGGCTCCATTAGAACGTCTTTGGAATTCTACATCAATACAAGCATTATTTCCTTGACGTAATACATAAATTAATCTTTGTTCATTAACTAATTCAGCTGTAAATCTTTGATTAATATTATTATTACAATCATTCATATTAATTCTATTATTAATTCTATTTCCAGTAATACAAAAATTTCTTAATATACTTCTAATTACATTATTATTATAATTAATTCTCATTCTATCAGAATTTCTTAATTCAATATTTCTTCTTTCTTCCATTCTTTGTTCTAATAATTTAAATGTTATTTCACCAATAATTTGAATTGCTGCTGGTGCTATATAAAATAAAAGTACCAATGGAATTAATGGTAATACTTGTATAGATACTTGATTTCTATTTAATTTATATTGCATTAAAATGTCATAATCATTATTATAATTTACTAAACTTGATCTTAATTCAACACAAGATGTTCTAGTACTATTACTACCAGAACAATATAAATCATTTAATAATAACAATACATTGTTATTAAATCCAATATAATTATTATTATTAATATTAGTTATTGTAGTTCTAATATTAGTTTCCCAAAAATTTAAAAATGCAGGATTATTAAATTCGGCTGGTAAATTATTATGAAAGTCAGACTCAATTATAGATTGATCTGCTTTAATTAAAAATAAATACAAGTTTAAAAACAAAAGTAATACCATCATTTATATATATTATTTGTATATACGAAATTTTTAAAACAAAAAAAAATATATATATATAATTTATGATAAAAAGTTTCTATCTAAATTTCTTACTATCTTCATTGTAAAATCCAGTTTTTAATCCATCTTTCATATTTTTATGCAACATGTCAATTTCTTCAATCCAAATACTTTTATAAACATCTGGTTTACTATAATATTTATATAAATCTTTTTCTTCTTTTAATTTATTTTTATAACTATTATAAGATTGATCATTCATTTTTCTATAAGACATATTTAATAAATAATCATAATTAGTATTTTCAGTAATACTAATTTCTAATTTATCATTTTTAATTAAACCTGGCGATTCAATTACTGATTTATTTAATCTTACATATTTATTTTTACTTAAAATACTATCTGCTTTATCATCAGATATTTTAGATAGATTATATGTTTCATGATTTTCAATAAATCTAATAATATTTTCTAACATAATAATTTTATATTTTAGTAAAATTGTTAATCTTTCAATTCTTTGTAAATAACAATTCTTTCTATACGGAAACCAATCGTAGATAATATCAGTATATTTAGTATATTCTTTTACTGTCTTTTTTGGAGTATACACATTAATACAGTGTAATAACTTAATATATAAATTTAGATTATATTCTATATAATCTAAACCTTCATGTTCTTTATAATTATTCTGTAATTTTTCTAATTCTCCTGATTTAAATATTACTTTAATATTAATATAATCATCAGAACATTCATTAATTAATACCTCATCAATGAACGATTTCTTTTCTAAATCTTCTTGATATGTCTTTGTCCATACTTTAGGTGGTAATTCTGTTACTATTACTACATCTTTAGTATTAGATGGAATTTTATATGTTCCAACTAACATATTTATATTTTTATTTTTAATTTCTTTTATTTTAAATTTATTTTTAAAATATTTCATTTCTTTAACTTTATATGTTTCATCTTGAATTAATCCTTTTACATTATTTATTACTTGATCTAAATCTCTTGCAAACATACTAATTCGCCATCCTGTAGCTGGTAATGATATATCTTCTAATAATATTGTCGGTAAAATAGGAATAAAATATTTTGGTTCGCAAATTTGTCCGTCTACTACATTATATTCTAATAAATCATTATCAATGCTTGGAAATAAATAATCGGTTAATTTTTTATTTAGTTTACTTTCAATATATCGAGGAGCACCAGCAGCATCACCACCAATTTTACGATTTCCAAAATCACCAATTGGTAATAATAAGGGAAAATTTCGCCCTCCTGGGAAATCTTGAGCCATATTAATAATTGTTTTATTCAAACTATCACTTCCATGGTGATATGACATAGATTCCGAAACAAATCCACCAAGTTGAAATACTTTTACTTCAGAATTACTTTGTTTGAATTTTTTCATAGATCCTGCCAAAATTTTTCTTCTACTTGGATTAAGTCCATCTACCATATGACCCATCTTACGTTCAATATTATCTAATTGAAATTCTTTAGTATTCACATTTAATTGATATGAACAACTAATTTCATGTTTTTTTAATTTTTCTTCTAAATTAGGTTCATGATATTCATCTTCAACTGATAAAATCTTTTTTCTTTTATCTGGATCAATACCATAGAAAATCTCAAAATAATCTTTTGAAGGTTCGTCTAAATTAAATGTATATACATTTTTATTCAAATTTTTAAACAATTGTTCGACCTCTTTTTTACTATGACCTGATAATCCTTTGATATATTTAATATTATAATCTTTTGTATTATTTTTTTCTAACCATTTATTATAATCATCATCTGTATAAAATTCTTCAATAAATTTCTTACTATCTTTTGGATGAGCTCGAATTAATGGCGTTAGAAATACTTTAATAATATTTCTTTTAAATAAATTTGGAAAGAATATATTGAAGTATGTTAGTAGTAAACTACAAATATTTCCTCCATCCAAATCCATATCGGCAGAAATAATAATATTTCCATACCTTAAAGTTTGAAATTCTTTATTACCTTCCTCTGATAAATCATAAGAATATGAATAATTTAAATTTAAAACTTTAATTAATGAATTTAATCTTTCATTTTCCATTAATTTTTTCTTTTTATCAATAATATATTCAATCTTACCATTTTTCTTAATTTCTTTATATTCAATTTCTTTACGTGCATTTAATGGCACTCCTTTAATTGAATAAATTCCATAATAATTATATCCTAAACTTTTATTAGAACATAATCCTCTATCAATACAAGATGAAGCTGATAAACCTTCAGTTACAAATAATGTACAATTAGATCCATCTTTTGTCCCTGCTTTTAATGCACCATCATAAAATTGAATTCCTTTAAGTTTGCTAGTTTTTTTGGTTACATTTTCTTTAGAAATTTTATCTAAATAAATACGATCAAATTCAACTTCTAGCTTAGACCAAATCTGTTTATAAACTTTCTCATCAAAGATATAATCTTTAAATCGAGTTTCTGAAATAGACAATTCTGTCTTACTTTGATTCTTATAGTCTGGATTAGTAATATTACCGGAGAAGAAGATAAATAAATAATTTGAAATAAGTTTATTAGTTATTTTTACCTTATCCTTTAATTTCTTTTCTAATTTAGATTTTAAATTATCTAAAATTAATTTATTAATATATCTTAAATGCGTTCCTTGATTTACTGTTAATCCATTAACGAATGCAATAGATTCATTTCCTTCTTGACAATCATAAATTCCAATATTTATATCAATTGGATTATTTTTCTTATCATTCTTATTATATAATTGACATTTAATAATATCTTCTTCATCAATTAATAATTTAGACAAATCATATAATGAATGTTTTTCAATTAATTCATCATTATAATATATTTTATATTTATTACCGCAATATATAGATACATAATTCATACGAGTATATAATAATTGTTCTAAAATATCAGATAATTCTTTATTATAACCTTTATTATTAAATAATTCATATTCTACTAAAAATGTTACTTTCGTATAAGGATCTTTTTTATCTTTATCTACCTTTGCTAATTTTGTAATAACTGGTGTATTCTTAATTAAATTTCCATCTTCAAATTTTTGATAATAATGTAATTTATTTTTTAAATCTGTAGTTTCAATTTCAAAGAATTTTGATAAAATGTTACAAATTTTTCCACCGCTTCCGTTCATACCGCAAGAAATCTTTTCAGCATTTTCACTAAAATTTGACCCAGACATTGGTTTTGAAAAAATCATTTCTGGAATATAATAATCGTTATTTTCATACTTTTCTACAATAATACCTTCGCCATTATTATAAACAGAAATAATACCAGTTTCTTTATCAAAATTTAATTTAATTGTGTCACATCGATTTTTTCCCTTAATATTGACACATCTATGTATATGATCGATAGAATTTACGATAATTTCATCAATTATATTATAATTGGCAATTGAATATTTTAATACTTTCTTAACTAATGTATCGGTATCTTTATTTAAAATCCAAACATTATTTTCTACTTCCTGTAACGATCCAACGTACATCCCGCTTCGTTTGCGGACATGATCCCGAAAAGAAAGGCTTTCGTATTTAGTATTAGTAAATTCGGCCATAATTAATAATTATATCTTTCTTATATATATCATTTATTTAATTCAATTTTAAATATCTTACAAAAAAATATAAAATATATTTGAATAATTATATAAAATACTCATTATATTTATGATTAAAATATTCCCATGATTTTTGAATATTTTCATGTTTCATAATATATTTGTTATCTTTATAATATTTTTTTTGATTATAAAACCATGAAATTAAATTTTTATCTTCTTTATTTAATGATCGTATATTTGGTAGTTTACTATGTATATCTATATAATTTGATAATTTATTAATATTATCAAACCATATATCTATATTATTCATAAATAAATTTTTATATTTATTTGTAAAATTATTCCAAATTATTCTAATTTCATGATCTTTCATAATTTTAGTTTCATTTTTATAATTTTGAATTTGACAAGATTTCCAATTATTAAGTTGTTTTATTTTATTGTCTTTAGATGAATGCACTGGTGTTTTATTATTTTCAATAATGTATTCTTCTAGTCTTTTTAAATTTAAATGCCAATTGTTATAATTTTCAATTGTCTTATCTTTAAAAATTGATGGATATCTATTAATAAATTCATTCCAAATTTTTCTTATTACAATATCTTGCATAATTTGAGTATTTGATTTATAATTTTCTTTTTGACATGCTGTCCATCGTGATAGCCTTTTAGTAATTTTATCATTTATATTTCTTTGCGGAAGTCTATCAAATTTTAAAATATATTGTTCAAGTTTCAACAAATTATCTCTCCATTTTTCAATATTATCTTTAAATAAATGTTTATATTTATTCATAAATGATTCAAAATATTCTATAATATTTATATTTTTAAATATATATGTTTTTTTATTATAATTAGTCATTTGATGTTGATACCACTTAGAAAGATATTTTGAATTTTTATTTTCAGAATTTTGTGATGGTAATTTATTATTTATTTTTATATACTGTTCTAATTTTTCTAACATATTAAACCAATTTGAATTTCTATCCAAATTAATTTTTTCATATATTTGTTCAGTTATTAATTCTACATCTTCATAATCATTTAAATTTTCTTTTTTTACATTATTATATTTACTTTCATTTCTAATACTTAATCTACCTTTTTTTATTTTTTCATCATATTGAGATAATATATTTATAAAATTAGTAATATTATCATTATCTTCACTAGTAGAATATGGAAGTATAATTTTTGCATTTAATTTATTATCATCTAATCGCAATGATCGACCAATACATTGAATAATAGTATTTCTTGTAGATGGTAGATGGAGAAACATAATTCCTTTTGTTTTTGGAGCATCGAAGCCTTCAGTTAAGATTCTTACATTTACTAAAAATCTTAAATTTCCTTCTTTAAATTTATTAATAATAATATTTCTATTTATTTTAGAAGTATTACAATCAATATATTCAGATGAATCTGAAACAATACTATTTAATAAATTATTAAATTCCAATCCTTCTGCTTGAGTTTTGCAATAAATAATAATATTAGAATAGTTATTTATTAAATAATTAGCTATATTAGTATTACTTGGGTCTTGATTAAATACCGGTACTATAATTTGATAATCAGATAAATATTTATTATCAATCATATAATTAATACTTTTTTGATAATAAATATCATTTTCTAAAGGATCGATAGTAGCTGATAAATATATAATTTTATTTAACTTATGCATGGATTTAATTTTATCAATATAAGATAAATTAAATTCTAAGCTAGCTTTACTTTCAGTTTCACTACTTTCATTTTCGCTATCGTAATCAGTTGATTCGGTATCACTGATATATTCATCATCAAATTCTTTATAAATGTCTGGATAATAAATATGATGAGCTTCATCAATATAAATTTTATCAAAAATATTTACATCTTCAATTAAATCTATTGAATTATATACACAAATTGTAATTTCTTTATTAATATCAAATTTTTTATTATTATCTCCAATACATTGTATTTGATAAGTTAGAAATCCAAATTTTTTAAATTCTTCTTTTAATTGATAAAGTAAAACAATTCTAGGAACTAATATTAAATATTTTTTAGTAGAATCAATAGAATTAATAATAATAACATTCTTTCCACTCCCTGTAGGTAAATTGATAATTACATTTTGATTATCCTGATTTTTAATTAAATTGATAGCTTCAATTTGATAGTCTCGCAATTTAAAGTCTTTGTTATTTATGTTAATTTGTTTTGTAATAGGAGGATTTAATAATAAATTTTCACAATATTCATAGAAATTATTTATATCATAAGGTTTATCAATAAATCTAAAATTATGATCTGTTAAATTTTTAGATAATTTGCAATCACTATTTCTAGTAATCACACATTTTAACCATCTGATATATTCTTGATTAGTTTCTTTATTAAATGATGTTTTACTTGCAATAAATGAAGAACAGTCTGTCCAAGTTAAATTATTAGATCTTAATTTACATTGTACAATAGTATCATTTAAATCGCAGCAATCAATACCAGTATCTAAAATAGATAAATTGTTAGTAATTTTAAAATCAGTTGGAATATCATTATATTCATAAAAGTTTATATTATTTTCATTAGTTAATAAAATGCAAGAATAATATTCAAAAATTTTATAAATTTTATGATAGTCATTCTGATAGTTTTGTGATTTTAAATCTTTATATAAAGTATAAATTTCTGTATTATAAATATTTACTATATTCATTATAATCATACATATGCTTTAAAATTAAGTTTAAATCAATTTTAAAAAAATAAAAGCAATTATTTAACATTTAAAATTTAATTTCATTAGTTTAGCTACTACATAAAACTCTTTATGTAATAATTTTTTATCTTCTTTTAATTTATTATAATCATATAATGATTTATATTTATGTTCATAATATCCTTTAAACATTTCAATTGTAGATTCTTGTTGTAATATTTTTCTTTTTAATTCTATGTATTTTTTTCTAAAATTTCTATAATAATTATTATTTGGTATTTTATTTATATGATTTACAGTAGGTTTATTATCATTATTTTCTATAAATGCACATGCAACTAATCTATGTATAGAATAAGTTTTTTTTAATAAGGTTATATAATTATATCCACCATAATTGATTTGATATATTAAGATTCTTTTTGTTTTTAAATTTCTAATATTTTCCATATGATGAAATTTCATAATTATTATTATCTTTTATTATTTTCCATATTTCTAGTTCATTTTTAATATCTTCCATCTTATATATTTTAATATATATATAACTTATCTTTAAATCTATTTACTTCTGGCATGGAGATCCTAAATTATATAAACCAGATGATATAAATAATGTATCTAAAAGAACTATGGTAACATTGTATAAAAGAACTATTAATAGAGAACAAAAAATAAAAGAATTAGGATATAATTTAGTTGTTATGTGGGAATCTGATTGGAATAAAATTAATAAGTCTATTTCTATTTTACAAAAAAAATAAAAAAATAGTTTAATTAATTATTTTATATATATATTTTATGTTTTATATTTTAAAACTTTATATGGTAAGAAATTTAAAATATTTTTTAAATACATATACATACTTGTTGTATTATCTAATGATAGAAATTTACGCCTTTCACTTTCATTATTTTGTAATTTAATTATCAAATTATTATACAATTCTAATTTATTAATAATATCATTATAAATTTTATCATCGTTATCTAAATCATGAATATATTCCATTTGAATTTCATTTGATAATTTCTGAATAAAACATATATTATTATTATTACATAATTTAGTATATAAAATAAGTTGAATCTTTTCATATTCTGGAATAATTTTATAAAATTTACTTTTTCTATTTTTAATTTCTACAATATATTCCTTTTTATTAATTGTTGTTTTGCCATCAATTTTCCCACAAATATTAAATTTATTACAATATATTGTTAGTAATTTTTTATTGCATTCAGTTACTTCATTATTTGTTAATTTTGAATATAATTTTATTGCAGAATATTCAGTATTAGTTCCATATGAACAATTTAATTTAGATTGTATATTAGGTAATAGTTTATTTTTTTCAGTTACTGGTAATTTAGATAAAATCTTTGTTACTTTTTTAGTTTCTGAATGTAATTCATATGTATTTTTAATATTTTTTCTATTCTTATATATATCTAAAATTTCTTTTTGTTTATTATCTTTTACACCAGCATTAATTAATTTAATTATCAAATTATCTTTTTCTGAACAGAATTTAATATAATTATTATTGATATCATATTCACGTAGTTCTTCCTTATTTTTGTATAAATATTTAATAAATAAATTAATATATTCTTCTTTATTTACATAATAATTAATACCTAAAATAGAAGCAATTTTACTTGAATGGTAATAAATTGTCATAGATTACTATTTATTATAAAATTATTTATTATTTAAATGCAAATATAAATATAAATAACATATTTTAATTATTAGTAAGAAAGTCCAACTTATCATTTAATTCTTTAAACTTTTGTTCATATTCTAATTTTAATTTATCTATATCTGAAATATATTTTACAAAAAAAATTTAGAATATGTAAAAATTTAAATTTACTTGCTTCACTTGTTTAACTTCATTAGTTTAACAACTCTTTTAAATTCAGAATTTAATTTTTTATTTTTTTCTTTAATTTCTTCATAATTATATTTTTGAACATTATTTAATTCATGATATTTATAAATTGTTAAAATATTAACTAATCTTTTATTTAATTTATCTTTTTTAGAAAAATCATTTAATAATTTATTATTCTTTGTTTCTAATTTATTAATTTTATTATTATATTCTTGTTTTATTTTTTCAATATCCGTTTGATAATTAATAATTTTTACATCATAATTATTTAAATTTGTTAATTTTATTAAATTACTATTTAGTTTAAAATCTTTATTTGATGGGTTATTTAATTCATTAATATTCAATAATTCGATATTGAATCCATTATACTTAATAGAAATTGAATCATTTATTTTATTTTGTGTTACTAAATCACGTCTTGGCAATGAAAATAAATTTTCATCAATATGTCTATATAATTCCATAAAGCAACTTTTTTCATATGTTAATAAATGAATAAAGTTTTTAGAAATATAATAATTATTATTCATATGAAATATTTCAAGTATTAGTTTATCATATGCAACATATTTTTTAAATATATTGCATTGTTTTTTTAAAGCATATTGATTACTTAATAATTTATCATTAGGAATTGAATTTACCATATTTAATAAATTATTAAATTGGTCTAATGCCGGTTTAATTGATGTACTCATTATTATTTTCTGGTTATACTAATTAAAAAAATAAAATTCAATTTTAAAATGATTCATTAATTATTTTTTCAATTTCAGATTTAATATAACTTTTTCTAAAATGAAATAAATAAAAATTATATTGTTTACATTTGATTGGAATTTCTAATTTATTCTCAATTATAGTTTGTTTTGCTTTTTCATTTAATTTTTGTAATATTTTATAAATAATATATGATAAATCCTTTATTTTAAAATTAATATTAAATGTTGAAATCCAATCAATAATGTTATCTCTATTAAAATTATATGTATGTGGTCGATTAGAAGTAGATATGAATTTTTGATAATTTTTACATAATTGTTCTGCGACTGATTGACATACTTCTTTTTTAATATTATCAGTATCTTCAATATATAAAGATGGAATAGCTACAGATTTATTAATTGTAATAAAATCATTAATAATAGATTTTTCATCATTAGATAAATTAATATATAATAAAATATTAATAGAATCATTATTTAATTTTTTTAAAGCTTCATATCTATGAAGACCATCATAAATATAATATACATTATTATAAAACCATACATATAAAATGCCGGGTAATAATTTTATATTTGATTCTTTGTACACTTCATAGATTTCATTAACTCGAAATCTATCTGCTGGTCTATTCCTTTTCCAGTTTTTTATTTTATAATTTTTTTGTAAATCGCTATATGATATTTTAATTAATTTATAATTATTATCCTGTTCTATAATTATTGTATCTTTATTAATAATGTCAACCGTTAGACTATTATTATGGGCATCATTTTCCAACTTAAAATTTTCAATAATATTATTAATATAATCCATTATTAAAATCGAATAAAAACGAATATTTATTATATATATGCCTTTTATTTAATTCAATTTTAAATAATAGATAAATACATTAACTAAAAAAAGAATTATGGGGGAAAGTCAGGAAGTTAATATATTCCAAGAAGTATTTGATCATTGTAGATGGAAAAAATACTGAATACAAAAGTATTAAAATTAGATAAATTATTAATTAATAATATTACTAAATTTCATAATAAGACATTTGAAGATATTTTTATTACTATATTTAATTTAACTAAATCAATTTATGGAATTTGATTATTATGTGTATATGATATTACTACTGCTATTGGCAATGGTCTAAAACGAACAATCAAACTATTAAATGTAATATATAAATTACAAAAAATAAATACATTTAAATTACATAATATGAATACTATTATTGACAAAAAATTAAAAATAATTTGTAATATATGCATATTTAATTTTTGATGTTCAATACAAATTTTATTTTTTTATTAATTAATTCTAAGAAATATCTAAATTAGAATAAAATTGAGATTGAATTAAAGTAAAATCATATAAATATATACTATCCGTAAATACTATCCCAATAATCTTCCCAATCATCATAATTTCCATATAATTTTTCTTCAGAATAAATTTCACAATCATCATAATTCTCATATAATTTTTCTTCAGAATAAATTTCACAATCTTTTCTATAATCATTAAAACTAAAGATCATTATATCATTTAATATAATTTTATATAATTTATAATGTTTATAAAAATAATAAGTTTCATTTTCCATATTTTTTTACAATTGATAGATAGTTTATTATAATATTTTTTTAATTTTAAATACAAAATATTGTGATGATTATTTAATTTAGCTATATAAATTTGAAAAATGATAAATTTATTTATTAATTGATAACAAAAAAATAAAAAATTTAGGATATAATTTAATAACAATGTGTGAATCTGATTGGAAGAAGATTAATAAATCTATTTCTATTTTACAAAAAAAATTTAGAACATATATTTAATCAATATAATTTATATCTAAGTTTTTTATTTCTATTATTTTATTTCAATCCTTTTTTACTATTATTTGTTCATTATAATCTTTTCTATATCTAAGATATCACTATTATCAAAATATATTTCTTTTACATTATAAGATGTTAAATGTACATCATATATAAATCCATTATAATTTGGTACAGGTATAAGTATATTTGTTTTATCATTACAAAATGTTTTTAATATTAATTGTAATCTCTGTCTAGAACCTGATGATAATAATATATTATCTGTATTACATTGTATATAATTTGATATATTCTGTATTAATTCGTTATATAAATTATTTGCAACTCCATATAAATTTTCATTATTTGGTGATTTTATATTATAATTTTGCACAGCGCCTAAATTTATATATTCTAAATCATTATGTAATATTGAATATGGTTTTTTTATTTCTTAATACATTATTTAATAATTGCATTATACTATACTATAATATATTATATTATATACAAGTTAAAATGTATAAATTAAATGTTATAATATTAGTACAAATTTTATTAATAATAATTCTTACTTATTTAGATTATAAATTATCTTATATTATATATCCATGTAATAATAGCAAAACAGAATTTAAAAGATTAAAATGGTGTTATCTAGAAGATATAATTCAAAATTTAGATAGTTGCGATTTAGTATTGTTTTCCGCTTATGACTTTTCTAAAAATAGAATTTTTAGCAACTTAGAATATTCTCATATAGGAATGATTCTTAAGACTGATAAATTATATTCAATAGAAATGATACAAGATGATTATATATTTCCTGGATATAAGACTTATAAAAATATTAATAAATTTGATTTAGTATATAGAATTTTACATTATCCTGGTTTTGTATATATTGCATCATATAACAATACATTAACTAATATTCAATATAATAAATTTAACAAAATTTGTAATCTTCCTTTTACTTATTCATCTACATTTCAAATATTTAATACTATTATAAAACAAAATAATATATTATGTGATGTATTAGACCAAAGATGTATAAATAAACATCAATCAATATATTGCTCAAATTTAATTGCACTTATATTATATAATTTAAATATATATAAATTTAAGAATATTAAACCAATTAATTATCATAATACTATTATTAATTTGTGCGATGGAAAATTATTTACGGAACCTATAAGAATTATATCAAAAAAAAATATTATAAATAATATATATAATACTAAAATTAATGATTATTGTTGATGAATTTTCAAATTATTATTATAATTATTTTATCATTAATATTAATTTATAATATTACACTTTTATATATAACATTTACATATTTGTTCGATGAAGTCAATTATAGTCTTTGTAAAAATACAATAAAATATCAAATTGCATTATTAGACGATAATTTACTTAATATTGATACTGGAGATATTTTATTATTTTCTACATATTCATATGTTCCATTAATGAGAATTTTTGGCCACAAAGCATTCTCACATATGGGAATGGTTCTAAAATTAGATAATCAATATTATAGTTTAGAACTTACTAACTTTGATATGGTAAATGATCAAATATGTACTAATCAAATCATAGTACCATTATATGATAGAATAAATACATATTCTGGAAATGTTTTTATTTCTAAAATTCAAAATCCATTAAGTTCTATTCAATTTAGGAAATTATATAATTTAATTAAAAAAGATAATATTTTTTTAAAAACAACTAAATTATATTTAAATATGATACATAATATAGATTTTACTAATCAATTTACATGTAGTACGTATATATTTTATATATTACAACATTTAAATATTATAGATAGTAAAATTAAAATAAAGAATATCAATATTCATTCATTTCTGATAGAATTATGTCATAATAGTAATATTTATAGATATCCGGTGGAATTATTATGTAATTTATCTAATGTTACTAAATTATATAATAAAACTATTGAATATCCAAATATTTAAATAGATTATATCACCAAAAAAACCATTTACTATACCTAGATAAAGTAAATGGAAATCCATTACTAGATATACTAAGTATAGTATTTTTTTTAAATTCGGTTTCATTTATTGAATAGGAACCCAATCCTTTGGAAAAGGAGTATGTGATTCATAATGAATTAATGAAACATCTAATAATTCAGAATATGTTTTAATTAACATATTATCAATACTAGATGAAAAACCTAATTTAACTCGAACAAGTTCGAATTTTGCAATTTTTTCTTTACTCATGTCAAATTGAACAAATGAATGAGTAAGAAAAACTTGCGATTGTTCTCGATTAATATAAGGTTCAAGAACATTCATATCAATATGAAAACCTTTTGATTCTCGAGAAGTAAAAGTACATTCTTGATCACCAAGTAAGAATTTTGAATTCTTACATAAATTGGAAGAATGCTTTAAAAGCATATTTGACAAGTCAAATTCCAAACAAACATCAGATAATATTTGACTTAAAGTGGCCGCAATTATCTTGATAGAGTTAGAAATTGAGTCTTTATCAAATATTTTAGATAACAATTTAATGTTCTCAAAATAAATAGATGTATCATTATCACCTCCTTTAATAAAAGAAGACATAATAAAATCTTTTTTATTTTGTTCCAGAACATCCCATATTGACTTATTATCTAAGTCAGCATGTTTAAATTGAAATAAAAACTTTCCAATTGCACATCCGCCTTTAAAAATTAGTTGCGCACCTTTGAGTAATTCAAAAGTACAAACGTCATTCTCAAAAGAAGAAGCATTTAACAAAAGTCTATCAAATGCAATAATTGCAATTTTTGTCATGACATCATATACATCACCATCTTTATTGATAGTATTTGTACAAAATGCAGAAAAATGCTTTTTCACATTAATAGATGTTTGTTCTCCGTTTAGTTGACGATGTAAAATTTCCAACAACTTTTCAGTAGTTAGTGATTCATCATCGCCAATGTCAACAAAATTAGTTTGAATAATAGCATCATTCAAGCTAGAACACAAATTTCCATAAATTTGATTGTATATTTCAACAATCAAATTTAAACGTTTGAGTCTTTTTTCTCTTTTAGCCTCATTAGTAATTATGCAATAGCATAAATCAAAAATGATAGCTTCAAAAGACATTGACCCAATTCGTATAGGATTCTTTGTATTTGAAAAAGAATTCAGATGAATTCCATTCAAACGCGTTTTACTTTCCAAATAATTGGACGTAAGATCAGAAGATCTAATCATAATTATGACTAAATATACTAATATATAGTCAAAAAATTCAGTTTTTTTTTATAAAAAAATACATTAAAATTACTAAGTTTTGGTAATAGCATTAAAATTACTAAGTTTCGGTAATAGCATTAAAATTATTAGTAATTTGAATACTCGTTAAATCATTATTTATAATCTTCCAGCTACTATTTCCAATATTAAATAACATAGTTGTAAATATAAATAAATTTGAAAATACAATAAGCAATTTATTTAAAATATATGAAATTAATAAATTAATCCAAATAGATCTTAATTTATTATTAATAATAGCATATAAAAAGAATATGACAATAGGATATAATAAAATTACTAAATATGGAATTAATTTATTAATTTCATTAATCTTATAATATTTTGATAATAAATAAATAAAGTAAATTGTATTAAATAATCTAAAATAGATTAGAGTTAATTTTAAATAATCAACTAAACAAAAGAATCTTAATAATAGATTAATATTTTTTTGTGTCATATTAATTAATGTATTAAAATATGTATTTTGCATCCATCGTCTTCTTTGAACAATATATGAATTTAAATTAAATGGTGCTGTTGTATATGCATGACTTCGTATATCCATACAAATTTTTGTATTTGAATTAGTATATAATAAACTTCCTGTAAATCGTCTATCTGTTCCAATGTATTGGGCATTTGAAATAATAAAATCATTATTATCTGGTAATTCTGAAAATAATTTTACTGCATCATTCGTATTATCATTAATTTTATATAATGTAATACAACCAGGTAAACATAATACTTGTTTTAATAAATCTTCAGTTGTTCTACGCATATATTGTCCATATAAATATTGAAAGTTTTGAATATTGTTCCAAAACCATTTATTATTAAATCTATTAACATTTACGATTCCACAACATGCATTTGCATCTCTATTAATAATAGTATCCATTAAATAAATTATAGCATTATTATCAATACTAGTATCTGAATCAGTAGTAAATAAATAATCAAAATGATTTACTGTAAATAATACATTTAGATTATCTAAAAAGACTTTTTTAAAATTTAAACTATTTATATTATTAAAAAGATTATTTACTAATATAATACTATCTTTTTTCCCATAATTTTTATCTTTTTCAATTAATATAATATGTTTATTTTGTTTAATACCATAATAAATATTTATTAAAACCGTTTTATTATTCCATGATTTATACGATAAATTAGAATGATATAATAAAATATTATCAAAAATATTTGTATAATCTTTATTACTGTCTGAAATAATACATGTTAATAAATAATTATTATTAATATTATTATTTAAAATAGAATTAACTGTGTTTGTTAACTCATCTAAAGTTTCATTATAAACTGGAACAAATGCAATAATATTTTTATTACTAATATTTGGAATATCATAACTAATTCGACATTGCTTGTAAAGCATATTAACTAAAAATATAATACTACTAATTAGATCTTTTGATTTTAGAAATAAAATTATATATAACATTACTGGGATATTTTGTACGTAATAAACTGTAATACACATTCCAATATTAATTGTAAAGATAAATGCAATATATAACCATTTTTTTAAATAAAATGTAGAATTTTCTGTAAAATATTGTTTCTTAAAAATTAAATTAATAATTAAAATGATAAATAAAATAATAAATAAAATAATTAAACCAATTGTTAATGCGGCAATTTGATTTGAATCCATTATTAAGATTATATAAATATATTTTATATAATATTTAATATAAAATTAGAATATAGGCATAAATAATAGATTTCTAGATGATTTTTCTAACTATAGAATTTAATTAAAAAAAATGAATTTTAATATTAACATTAGTATTATAAATACTATGACGAAAACTATGACTAATACTACAAATAAGAGTATTGCTAAGAATGTATATAAATTACCATTGAATATACATGAATTATTATTTAAATTTATAGATGATAACAAATATAAACCTGATAATCAAATCTATTTTAAAGACTATATAGATATATTTCCATTAGAGATATATGAATTAATATTTAAATTTATAGATTATGACAAGTATAAACAAGATCATCAAATCTATTTTAAAGACTATATAGCACCATACATAGATAAAACTTTTAAAAAAGTTAATCATAATTGTTATACTTGTTATATTTATCAATCTAACGGTAGTATATATACTAAATGTTTTATACATTATATCCGAGACTATGATTCTATAATTCCAAATTATTATTCTTTACATAGTTTACCTAATAAAAATAAAGATTTCGGAAAATTATTTTTAGCTATTAATAATATAGATTATTTTCTACATATTATAGAAGGTGCTGCAGAATTTAAAAATCATAAATTAACTGCAATCAATACAGAAATATATAAACGCAATTTTATCCTTAAAAGACTTAATAATTAATTTTTTTTTTAATTAAACAATATATCAAACCAATTAATTTCATCTAATTTCCAATTATCCCAATTAATTATATCATAATTAATTAAAATTAACTTAATATTATCTTTAGTATAATTTGTAATACCCTTAGTATAATTTGTAATATAAAAAATTTGATATTTTGAAAAATACTTATTTAAATTCAAAATTAACTTATTTACTTCAATAATATCAAATCTTGCATTATGTATAATAAAATTGATATTATTACTAGCTTTAAAATTTTTAATTCTATTAACTATTTGTTGTTCTAAATTATTTAAATTATAATTATTATTTTTACATAATTCATGTGCAAATGTAATATTATATTTATTTTTACATAAATAAGAACCACAATCAGAATCAAGTAATTTATGATATTTAGAATATTTAATAATATCTAATTTATGAAATTGATTAAAATCATTATCTAATACTTTATTTAATTGATGTAAATTAATTTTACACCAATCAAATGGGCAAGATATATTACGTAATCCAACTTGTTTTAATTGATAAGCAATCGCACATGTATTGCCTAAAGATATATATGTTGGAATTTCATATTTATATTTAAATAAAGTGACTGTGACAAAATAATTTGATACTATAAATTTTTTTCTATTAATTAATTTAAAATTAGATAATAATTTAATTTTTTTCCAAAAATCATTATGATGACAATTAATTATAATAATATATCTATAATATCTTTTATTAATTTGATTTAATAAATTAATATGTAATTTAGCTAAATTTATGATTAAATAATTTCCATTTTTTATATAAGAAAAACTATTATAGTTAATATGATAATTTTCTAACTTTTTTTTATAAAAAGAATTATTAAAATTTGCATCATCATATATATATTTAGAATTTGTATAATGAATTATATATTTATATTTATTAGCCAAACCAAATAAATATGATTCTCCCCCGATACATACTATTGAATTCTCTAAATCATTAATAATTGAATTCTCTAAATCATTAATAATTGAATTAATGTAATTTCGAATAGGGTATCTAATTTTTGGATGTTGTTGAAATGAGTTTAATGATATAAAAAAATAATTATTATTATTTATCGTTAATTCTGTATTAACAGGCATAATATTTATTTAATAGTAAAATATAATTTTAATAGTAAAATTATTATTCACCAAAATGTATGCATAATGTACATTTACCATTTGAATAATTATATCCAATACCACAAGTAATATGATCTTCACAAACTAAATTAATAAAATTTATACAATGTTTATATTTTGTATTATTTTCATTTTCAAAATCATAATATTTATTTTCATTATACCATTTAGAAATAATATTTTTAATATTAATCATTTTTTTATTTCTAACATATCTAGAAAATGTTATATTTCGGGATAAATTATTATCAATCGAAGAAATATATTTATGTTTTCTAATATGAGTTTTTAATAAATTTTTAGCAACATCATGTGATATGCATGACAATTCAGATGAATATGTTAATGGACTTACTTCATATTCTAAACGATATGAATTAAGTAAATTCATTATTTCAGTAATTTCAACATCGGTTAATAAATTATTATTAATATTTTCCATTATAATTAAGATAGTATATTAATTCATTTTATTTTTTAATTAAATAAAATAAATGATTTCTAAATTTTTCTTTATATATTATTGCATCATTTTCTATTAATTTAATACTATTATCAATATCGTAAGATAAACTTTGATAAGTTTGTAAAGTATCAAATTTTATAATTTTTCTTTGATCTAAATTTTGACGAATATATTGATAAAAATTTTTTTTTAATTCTATATATTTTTTAACACATTCTAAGTGAGCCTGAAAATGATTATAATATTCAGTAATAAATTCTTGATCTTCTTTATTTTTAATCTGTGTAATAAAATAGCTTAAATCTAATGATACATTCATGTAATATAATATTTATAAATAAACTATTTAATACAAAATATATTTCTATTAAATAAAAATATATTATGGTTAGTATATTATTTAATATATTTCTATTATTATATAAAATGAATTATTCATTTTTGTTACATAATGCTGCGATTGAAGTTATATTATTATTAATAATAATGGTATCATATTACATTAAAAAAATCCCTAAAGACTATATGACTATATGTTTATTAGGTACTTATATTTTAGGTAAAGCCATAACAAATGGGGTTCATTATCTATATCATTCCTCAGAAAAACCTTGAGTATTATAATTGACATACCTAAACTATTATAATTTTAAATTATACTTTATATATTATATAAATTAAATAATGTATAAATTAAATACTTTTATTATTTCTTTAAATAAAACATATGATGATTTCACAAATTATAAAGATTTAAATCCATTAATTATCAAAGGTGTAAATATAAAAACTTTAGATAAAAAAGTACATAAAAGTAAATTCTCATATTTTAATAATAACTTTTTACCAAATAAAATAATTGGTTGTGCATTAGCGCATATTAAATGTTGGAAAAAACATATTTTAAATACCCATAATTATACTTTGATTTTAGAAGATGACTTTTTTGTAGAAGATAATAGTATAAATCTTAGAAACTTAATTGATATTTATCTATCACATACGCCAAAAGATTTTGATATATTATATTTAGGAAGTATCGCAGGTCCCTTAATTACTAATTTTTATAAATTATGTGGAATGACCAATAAATATATTCAAATAAATGATTTTATTGCCAAACCAGAAATTGCATTAGGATTACATAGTTATATTATATCCGATAGCGGAGTGGTTAAATTATTAAATGCTATAGAAAAAAATAAAATCAATTTTCATATCGATACTTTTATTCAATCTTTATCTGCCAAAAAAATGTTAAATACATATATAACTATTCCTCGAATAATTTATCAAACTTCTACATATTTAACTCCTTTAGTACCTTCTAGAATTTATTGTCCTTTTTTTAAAAGTATCTATATCGATAAATATGTATCTTTTAATTATATTCTTAATGTATCTTTATTTAGTATATTAAATTATAATTTTAATGTATGGATTTTATTTTTAATATTTATAAATCTATTTTTATTAATTAGATTTATAAAAATAAAATTTAATTAATCTATTTTTTTACTTCAGGACTATGTGCTTTAGTATAAATTTTAGTAGTTGAAATTTTATTATCCTTTAAATTAATTGAAGTTACTCCAATTTCAATTGCATCTTCTGGCGTTCCATCTTGATCAACTTTAGCGCCAAATTCAGAAACTTCTACTTCTTCAGTTATTATAACTTTGTCTTCTTGAATTTCAACTTTATGCGAATTAGTCGAAATATCAGTTGGATTTTCTTTGAAATATTTAACAACAGCTGGATCTGTTTTTCCATATTCTTTAATATTTTTAACTTTCTTTTTACGAACACGTTCATCTAATAACTTTTTACCCATTTTAGCATCTTCTTCTTGTTGTTTTAAAATGTTTTCTAGAACTTGAGTATTTTCATTATAAAAAGAAATACGTTCTCTATTTCTTTTAAATGGGCCTAATAAATTCCATTTATAATTTGTTAATGTTAAAATATTTGTAATTACTTTATCTTTATTTTTATTAATATATTCGGTACATTCTTCTAATGTTGGAAATGTGTCATAAATATTTAATGCGACTTCAATATCTGGTTTTTCATTATATAAATAATATACAGCTTCTCTTAATTCTTCATAATTCACATCAAAATAATATTGAAATCGTCCATAAGTATCATTAGGTGGTATTTTTTCTAAAAATTTAGATGAGTCTGGTACTTTAGATTCTGGATTATTGGAATTAGCAAGTACTTCACTAGTATGTTCTGCTGGATTATATTGAAAAAATTTATTTAAAAATCTAGAAATAATAATACGTTCATTATCAGATTGATGTTTAATTAACTCATACTTTTTCGCTAAAAATTTTTCATTATTAAAATATTGAGTTGGTTGTAAACGTTTTTTAATTTCATTATTAATATCTGTTTGAATATCCAATTCTTCTTCATCTGACAATTTATAATTATTATGATAAGTTTCTTCATCATCTTTAGAATTTAGTAATATAAATTTTTTATGTAAATATTCATATTTACATTCAATATATAATGTTTTTTGTAATTGACTTAAAAAATCTTTATTAGATAATTCGGGATTTGGAATGATTTCATTAAATAATGTTTTATCTAACTGAGGTAAATAGTCATCATTCAACCATTCTTCATCAATTTCATATTCTTTCACCATTTGGTATAAAAATCCAACTAATCCAGTCATTAATAATCTTTGCATATATTTTTCTTTTAAATTTGTAAATGATACACATGTATATTTTTCATCTCCATAAATAGTCGCCCCATAAGGATTTAAATATTTATCAATTTCAATTGCTTGTTCGTCAGTTAATTCATTAATTTTTTCAGGATTACTTTCTAATTCTTTAACAATATTATCAATTTGATTTTTAAATTCATCTAATGAAAGTGTATTATCCATATTAATATATATTAATAATTCTTATTATATCAATATATAATTATTAATTTAAAATGCAATTTAAATTAATTTCCATTTAATTAATATAAAATACTATATTTAGAATACTAAATATAAAATACTAAATTTAGAATGAGTACATTAGATAATTTAAATAGTAATATTTTAGTAAAAATTGATATAATTGAAAAAATCATTAATATTTGTATTAATGATTTAAAATTACCTATTTTTGAAAATAATAATATGATTATATTAAATAAAAATCTGTATTATAATACACCTTTATCTTTTAATCAAAATCTTAAAATTTTAAATAAGAGATATTCTTTATTTATTGATAAAAAATATATTTATGAAGTTCAATCTATAGTTTTTTTAACTGAATATTATTCATTAGATAATATTAACAAAACTTATAAAATTGCAAATGGTATTTACAATGATAATATTTTTTTATTATCATCTACTTCATTAAATAATAATATTTTATCTAATGATGATATCTTATTATTAAAACAAATTTATTATAATAATTATTATAAATATAAAGTTTTTAAATCCATAACTAATCAATCATTGGCATATAATAAATTAATCAATATTAAATTATCTAAAAAAATATATCATAATTTTAATATTTTTATCTCTAGTGAAGATTTTTATGGTATATTTGATAATTTAATTGATTTTATTTATGAATTTTTAGTGAATTTTAAACCAATGATTAACCAATATATTCTAAATATTGATACTATTTTCAAAAAAATTTTTCAATTAATTAATCAATATAAAAAAACTCAACTTATTTATAATATCGAAGATATTGAATATGATTTATGTTCATGTGGTAATAAAATGATTATTCAATCTAATACAAGCGAATTATTATGTACTAATTGTGGATCTATTCATACTTTAATTGGATCGGTATTTGAAAATAGTCAATTTTATCAACAAGAAGGAAATCGTTATATGCATGGTACATATGATCCTAATAGACATTGTAAATTCTGGATTGATCGTATTCAAGCAAAAGAAAATACAATTATAAATGATGCATCAATTAATAAAATTAAACAATGTATTAAAAAAGATAAAATTGAAAATTTAAAAAATATATCAATTGATCAATTTAGAATTTATTTGAAACAAACTAAATTATCTAAATTAAATGATCATATACCTTTAATTAAAAAAATGATTACAGGTTATATACCACCACAATTAAATCATAAAGAATTACATCTATTATTTAATTATTTTGATAAAGCTACTAAAATTTATAATCAAATAAAACCAAAAGAAAAATCAAATTCTTTATATTATCCATTTTTAATTTGGAAAATATTAGATTTAATTATTACAGATCTACAAAAAAAAAAAGAATTATTAAATTGTATTCATTTGCAAAGTTATGAAACTTTAATAGATAATGATAAAATTTGGTATCAAATATGTAAACATAATGATAAATTTATTTATAAACCAACTGATAAATCTATTTTGTATTAATTATAATTGCATTAAATAATATTTGTCTAATACATGATTATTAATAGCTATAATATTAGGATATATATTATTTAAAATATTATCAAGATTTAATAATAAATCTTCATTATAATTATCATTTAAGTCTTTATTAACTTTTGATATTAAATTATGTATATTAGAATAATAAGTTAAATATATTTCTGAAGAAAAATCTATATTATTTGTTTTTTGAATATAAAAATATAATTGATTAATTATAATATCAATTATAATGTGAATATTTGTTGTTTTATTTTGTTGATTAATTATTTTAATTTTATTTTGTATATTATTTAATATAAGATTTTTTAATTCTAGATTATCTATTATTGGTACATTTTTATAATCATAACTAATTCTAGATAAATATGAATTCAACATATAATTATTTTCAATATGATTAATAATATGTTCATTGCGTATTATATTATAATTTTCTATAATATAATCTGGCTTATTTTGCAATAATGGTTTTATATGTAAAAAATTCATATAAATATTATCATTACTTGATAAAATATGAAATTCTGATTTTTTTACATCTATATTTAATTTAACTATTAAAATATATTGACTTTCTAATAAAATATTAATATTAGTTTTTACAGATTTTTGTTTAAAATTATTAATATTGATCATTTTATCAAAATAAGATAAATACATTTCATTTTTATAATCATTATCTAATAATTCTAAATTTTTATATTCGTCATTTGTTATTATAGTTTTTGTTTTATTATTATATTTTATATTAATACCTATATTAGGTTCTAATTGATATTTTGAATTTAATAATGTTTTACAGTTATAATTAAATTTATCAATAGATGTTTCTATAATAGTAATATTCAAATATTGACGTTCTATTTTATAATAATCATTAACAATTTTTTGAATGGTTGAAATTGAACTAGTATCTATTTTATTTGATTTAAACTTAAAATTAGAATTTTGAATATCTAAAAATAATTCATGGATTGATAAATATTTTTGATGAGATAAATAATTAGTAAATTTAGTTATAAAATTTTTATTTTTAACAATTTTAATATCTTGAAATAAATAATTAAAATCGGTAGTATTATTAATATTTACATCAAGATTTTTTATTGATAATATTTTATTTTTTAATAATATATTTTTATCAATTTGATTATTATATAGTATTAATAAAATTAATGTTGAATGAGAATCTAATGATATTGTAGACATAAACTTTTTAATAATAGATGTATATAATTTAATTATATTTGGGTTCGATAAATAAAATTCATGTAATTCAATATATGAATCATATGTAATAATAAAATTTTGAATAGTATTATTTAATATTTTATTTAATATTTTAGTAGTTTTCTTTTGAATTTTTTTATATGTATCGATAATAACATTTTTATTTTGATTAATATTGTTTTTTGATGTATCACTTAATAAAGTTTGTTCGTCAAAAATATCAAGGTCATATATATATGAAATTATGTTAGAAAGATCATTTTTCATAAATATTAAAATATTATATATTCTAAAGAATCTAAAATTATCAGTTGTTATATTCTTTAATTTTTTACTATTTGTTAGTATAGATTGAAATGATAATAATTTTTGTATTTCCTCTTTTTTATCTTTATTTTCTAAATATTTTATTAAATCTTCTAAATAAAGTTTAATTAATTGAACTATACCTATGTAGTATTCTATAATATTTGAAATTTTAGTTTCTAATTTAGTGTCTATTTTAGTTTCTAATTTAGTGTCTATTTTAGTTTCTAATTTAGTGTCTATTTTAGTTTCTAATTTAGTGTCGTCTAGCATATTAAGAACTAATAGTATTTAAATATAATCTATATATTAAATATATTAAATTCTAATTAAATTTTTATTAAAAAGAATTATATTTTTTTATTTTAATACTAAATGAGTGATGAAACGATGTCGGTTTTACCAAGAATATTTGACCCTTCTATGAACTTTACAGTTAATTCTTTAAAGGAAATGCCTTCTAAAGAAGAATTTAATAATTTAAAAATAAATGAATCAAAAAAAAATACAAATAATTTTACTAGTTCCGCAAAAGTAAATACTGATCTCAATTTAGATGAAGAGAAAGAAACCAAAGAGACTAGTACTATCTATTCATTTTTTGATAATTATAAATATATTATATTAACTGTTTTTATTATTATTTTATTAATTATTTTAGGAGTTTTAATTTATAAATATTATATTGTAAAAAATAAAAAGAAAAAAGAAAATCAAATAGATATTAACACATCATCTAAAAATATTAATCCTGATATAAAACAAAAAGTAGATAATTATATTTCTAATTATATTATTGAGGAAGACCAATTAGATACTAAAATATCAGAATCGGATACCGATTCAGATACTGAATCTGAAGTTGAAATCGATAATAAGATTGAACCATTAAATAATATTGAACTATTGAATAACAATAATAAGTCATTGCCTAATTTAGGTATTAATTTGATAATTCAAGAAACTATAGCGATAGATCCCAAACTCCATATTAATTCTACTTATAGTAGATTTGAAGAAGTAAAAAACGAATCAGAACATGTAGTAGAACCTGAAGTAGAAACAGAAGTAGAAACAGATGTAGAAACAGAAGTAACGCCTGAAGTAGAAATGGAATCAGAAACTAATAAATATGATAATTTAGAAACACATTCTTTGTCCGATATTCTAGAAGAAAATAATATTGATTCAATGGATACAGAATCAATAGAGACAGAATCTATTGATATTAATGATATTATACATGAATTAAATCATCAAGATTCGTCTCAAAAATCTGAAAAACATACGAAAAATAATAATAAAAAAAAAAACAATATTGATCATTTTAAAGCCTATATTAAAAAATAAATATTATTAATATTATTTTTTTTTATTGGTCATTTTAAAGCTTATATTATTAAATTTGTAATTAAATACAACAATATATATATAATATAAATATTGATTTAATAATTTATTAAAAAATGGAAGTCAAAAACCCTCAAGTATCTAAAAAACGTGTTGTTAAAAAAAAAAATCCAATTACTGATTTAAACACTCCTTCTCCGGAAGTATCTATTCCAGAAACACCTGTTCATGAAAATCCTCCACAAGAAAATGTTAATACTGATATGGACCAATCATATCTAGATGATATTTTATCTATTATTCCCAGCTCAAGAATTAAAAATTATATTAGTAAAGAAAAATTAAATAAACAATTTGATTTATTGATTAGCAAATTAAAAGAAAATGATACATCTTTAGATCTTAATTCTGTATTAAGTGAAGATATGCAATCAAAATTAGGAAGTTTAATTAAACAAAAAGAAGAAAAACAAGAAGAAATTAATATTAATTTATTAGCAATAGAATTATTATCAAAACAAAAATTTAAATTTAGTAATCAATCGTTTAAAGTATTATCAGTATTTTTAGATCTTATGATTGAAGAAATTACATTAAATGTAATGGATAAAATTATTAAAAATAAAAAATCTATTATTAATCTTAAATATGTATTTAATGAATTACAAGATTCGCCATTATATAGTATATATTCGACCTTACCAACTTTTATTTCTGAAAAAAATCAATTATCAAAATCTAATGCTGAAATTGATGAACAACAAGAAGAAGTATTAGAAGAAGAAACTCAAGAAGATACTTCTTCTCATTCTATTAATTTTGAATTCTATATTCGCAAAATTTGCAATAAATTAAAAAAAAATAAAGAAGAATTTTCTAAAATTAAAGTTAGCAATACCTATCAAAAATTTTGTTCTAATTTAGTTTTAGAATTTCTCGATATCGTTGCCCCAATGACAACTATTGTTTTAGAAGTAATGACAACTAAAACAATTACGAATATTGTTTTTGAAACAATAATTAAATTACAATTATATAATAATCCACATAGTTTAAATATTATGAATGAGATTAAATCTAGATTAGGATGATTATTTTTTAAGTAAAATACTTTTTAATGGTATTTTATTAAATGATTTAAATGGTTTTGTGAGAATTATAAATTCTGGATTACTAAATTGAACAGATCTCTTTTTTTTATTTTTAAATGTATTCTCAGATTTGCAAATATAAGTTTGTATAACATTATTTAATACTTTTATTAATTTTAGAATTTCTTGAGATTTTGTTAAGTAAGATAAATTAATACAAATAATACCATTTAATATTTTTTTTGATATATTAGGTGGTAATTTAAATTTAGTATTGGTTATAATACCATTTAATTTTAAATAATTGATTAATTCATTATTATTAATATTACTATTTGGAATATAAATAGAAAATATAATATTATTTAGTAAAAACGAAGTATACTGAAAATTATTTAATAAAACAATAGTTACACAATTTGTAAAATAAATATCTTCAATATTTTGAAAGGAATTATAATTAATTATTTTATAATCTTTATTAAGAATTGATAAAAAATCATTTACTATAGAATATATTTTTTTTTGTATTATTTCATATGTATGATAATAATTAAATATATTAATAAGATAAACTATAGATTCATTAGAAATAAAATTTGTTAATATAGTATTTATTTTATATTTTTGTATTATATTTTTTTTAAAAAATAGAATATGTAATTTATTTTTTTGTTCATAATAATTTAATGAGATAATATCTTGGTTATTTAAAAAAAAGTATTTATTTTCAATTGATGCATAATTATAAATTAAATTTTCTAAATTTGAAATTAATAGAATATTATAATATTTACAAAAGGATGATATTTTTGTTAAATCATAAATTAAATTATTATTAAGATTTGATATAAAAGCAATTAGTGTATTAGATTGTCTTTTAGTTTTAAATTCATTAATAATATTCCAATCATTTACTAGTGTAATACTATCTATTATATTTTCTTTTAATAATTTTTTACATAATGATACAATAAAAAGAGATTCATTATTAGATATAATAATATTAGGTTTTTTTTGTACTGAAGTGGTATAATTATTACACAATTCAATTAGTAAAATAGCTAATATTTTTTGATAATTGGTAGTTATAATAATATCATATTCTTTTTGTTTTTCAAAAATTTTATCTAAATATTTTATAACATTTTCGCTATGATCTAGTGATTTATTATTTGATAATTTAGTAAGTTGGTTTTTATATTTTTCTTGAATCAAAAAAATTTCTTTACTATTATCTAAATAAATAAAATTTTTCATATTTTTATAATTAGATTTATAATTATTTATATTAATATAAATCTAATATAAATCTATAATAATTTAACAAAAAAAAGAGATTTAAATTTTGATTTAAATTTTGATTTATAATTTGATTTATAATTTGATTAAAAATTTTGATTTATAATTTGATTTATAATTTGATTTATAATTTTGATTTATAATTTGATTTATAATTTTGATTTATAATTTGATTTATAATTTTGATTTATAATTTGATTTATAATTTGATTAAAAATTTTGATTTATAATTTTGATTTATAATTTGATTAAAAATTTTGATTTATAATTTTGATTAGTAATTTGATTAATAATTTGATTAAAAATTTTGATTAATAATTTGAATAACTATATAAGGATAAATATTTTTATAAAAAAAATAATTAATTGTATATGATCAATTATGTTTTAATTTATAAAATTCAATATATTATATGTTTGATAATCTATTTATTAGAAAAACTAATATTCAAATATCATAAACATAAAGATATTTTTAAAAAATTATTATATATAGATAAATATGATAATATACATTCTGTATCTATTTTATATTTAATTTTTGATATACAAATTTACACACTTAAAATTTTGTCAGATCGTTTAATTACAATATATTATGAAAAATCTAAAATATCTAATGTTTTTATAAAAAATGAAGAAAATATGACCACTGATAATAAAATTATTTTATCAATAATTTATTTAGATCAATATAATTTTATTAATTATCTAAAAGTCTATAATTGTGGTATAATATATCATTATACAAATATGTTTACACATATTTATAATTATCTTGGCGAAAGAAGAATTGAATATAATATATTATAATTTAAATTATAAATCGTAATGGAATCGAACCATTATTTAATATATTAACTATTAATGGTACAACTAGATATCCAAAGATAATCAATTTAAAAATTGTCGAGTTTATATTCTGTTTTTTATATAATTGAAATAATTTTTTTTCATTAGAAGATAATTGAGTGTTAATAAATTCTTTTTCATATTGTGTTTTATTTATTCTAAATCCATTCTTTTGTTTTATATAAGTATTCATATTATATTCAATTTGGTTATAAGCATTTTCGGCTTCATATATATTATTATAATTTATTTTTTGTAACTCTTTTAGATATTCTTCTTCAGTTAATTCACTTCTATTATTAAAATAATATATTATAATCAATAATGTTAATATTGGATAATAAATACATAATAAATTGCCTGTACAAAAAGTTTTAAGTTTTTGTATTATATTCATATTAGTATTTGTATATAATACAAAAAAAATAATTTGATAGTATTATTAAATTAATTTTTAGTATTTATGTTGCGTATCGAAGAGTTGCAGAACCATCTGAAATTAATAAGAAATTGATTGCTACAGCATTAACGATAAGTTCAGCTGGAGTACCAGCAGATACATAAGTCGAGTCATATTGTAAATAGAATTCACGAGCTCGTGAAACGTTAATATGACCAGATGGTTGGTAAGTACCTGGATATAAACAAAAATTGACCATAAAACAACCTGGATCTTTTGGTGTACGAATATTCCAACCACCATATAAATATGGAACATAGCAATTAAAGAATGTTGATGGTAAATTATTGTATAGAGGAACGCCGTGTGCCGAAACTGTTAATCGATTAACGTGATTGACTTCATTTAACCAACGAGCAGCGGAAGCTACGCCAACAACCCCATTAGCAGCGACTGTCGAATATGTACATTGACCAAAGCGATGCCATAAATTAGTATGATTAGAATATAATTCTGTATCAGAACCAACTGCAGAATTGGCGACTGGGCGAATACCAACATACATAGTTTCAATTGGCCATTTAAGTTGTTGAAGCAATACATTGTCTGAAGATTTATTTACATTAGTTACTTGTCGTCGATGTACACGTACAAGAGTGAAACCAATACGCGCAATAAAGATATCATGAATATCTGGATTAACAAAGATATTATTAATGTATAAATCAAAAGTAGTGATAGAAGGTTGGGTTACTGTGACGGCAGCAGTTCCAGAATGATGTTTGCGTACATCAACCATTTGGTCTTTAGTGGCTAATTCAATATTTACAAAACGTTGACCATATGGGATAGCAACTGAAGGAATAGCAAGTCGTGGATCAGTATTAAACCAAAATAGAAGAGGGACAAATAATTCTACATCACCATGTTGACCATTAGCTTTATAGGTTTGGAAACCGTTGCGAAGGGTGGTAGATGCTCTAGCATTTTCTGGAGCAGTTGAATTAACTGCATTATTATAGTTAAAAACCAACTCACGTGGTACTTCTTGACCCATACATCGGTTCCAACCGTCTTCTTTCGAAGCAGAAACACAGAATTGTCTATGGAAATTGTAAGTATCTGGGTAATATTCATCTAATGGATTACCATTGACATCAAAGGATACTTTTTGGAAAAGTCGTTCACCAGGGTAATCACACCAACGGTATACAGCAACTTCACCAGCATTAGCTGCTGTGGCAGGTGAAACTGTAGGAGCTGCCATTTTGACATGTACGACCATGTCGCTAAAGAAATCACCAAATTGAGGAATAGAAAATTGTACTTTTGAACCAAGAGTTGGTGTTGTTGCAGTTACCTTATTATATTCATAAGCAATAGCAGCAAATGGTTTAAAATGGGCATTCATAAAAAGAATATGAGTTCGTTCAATATCAGCTAAAGTTGGATTAACATTTTCTTCGTTATTTCTTTGTCGAGTTGCGCGTACTTCAGCAAGACGTTGACTTAAAAGTTCCGAAGCCATAAGCATTCGATCTTGTTTACCATCATTAGTAATCAAATTAAAGATACCACCAGTACTCATAGTTTATATATAATTTATTGTTCTTAAAACTCTAATTAAATTTAGATATATATATATATAATATATAAGATTTATTTTTAAAAAAAAATTAATTAATTTTTATATATTATATATAATGAGATTTTTAGGATTTATATTAATCTATTAATACTATATAATTACTCTATAATAAATTGAAATACCTGTAATTAATCTATAATTAATCTATTAATACTCTATATTTACTCTATAATTAATCTGTAATAAATTGAAATGCCGGTAATATCATCATATCTTGTTATTTTAACTACATCATTAATGTTTCCAGGGCTCCAAATAATTTGCGGATCGTTAATTCGAATTTTTGGTAAATTATGTTTTTTACATAATAATATATTATTTAATAAATCATTAGTTTCTTGATCAGATAAAATTTCATGTTTATTACTTAAAATATGATTAGGAATTATTATAGTAAATAATTTATATGGATAATTAATAATTGATATTTTAGATTTAATACTATCAATAAATGTGTGAACATGAGTTGTAATATTATTTTTAGATATTAAATAAATATTATATTGAAATGGTATATTTTTTAATTTAATTAAAATTTTTTTTAATTCTTGAGTTTTAGTATAAATTTCTGAATTATAATGAAAGATAATAAAATAGGAAATAGATAAATTATTAGAATTTTGAAATTTATTATTATTAAGATTATTATTTATTATTTGTATTTGTTCTGTAGAATAAGAATTAGATATAGTTTTGATTATAAAATATTCATTATTAAAAATAGTTTTAATAAATTCAGAATCTTCTATCTGATCATCTAAAGCTACTAAATTCTTATAATTAAAATAAGTAAATAAATTATTATAAATTTTTGACAATGTATAATTTAAATTACTCATATTCTATTTATTTAATAAAAATTAAGTTTAATTTAATATAATATATAAAATATATTATTCAATTTTAAATCTATTTTATAAAAAATATGAGTAATTCTTCTACTTTAAAAAATCCAAAACAAACATTAAAAGATTTGTTTAACAGTTTTTCTACACAGGATGTAGATGAAAATATATTGCCAGTTAATCCAGTTAATTCAGTTGATAAGTCAACTATAATTCGTCAAAAAAACACAACATCTCCTAAAAAAACTAATTGGAACCTAGTCATAATTAGTTTTATCATAGTTACAATTATAGTAACAGGTATAATAGTAGTTAACACTAAATCAAATTTATTATCTAAATATGATAATATATCAAATTTTAGTAACAAAGATCAATATGAAGATCCAAATAAAGATAATTATGATATACATTATTTAGTTGAACAAATGATATATAAAGAATTTAGTCCATCTGATAAAAAAAAATATTTAAATTTACCAATGGCATTAAAAGAACAATTAATTATTGATTATTTAATCGACAAAATCTAATTATTCATTATAAAATTATTAATAATTTTTTTTTTAATTTCATAATCATCAATTTTATTACATTCTTTAATTATATTTATTATTTTATAAATATTATCCAATACCTCATCAGTAATGGGATTTGATTTAAATACTGGATTTATACTTATATCCATCATTTTAAAACTCATAATTCCTAAATATTCTAATTTATTATTATTTAAAATATTATTTTTATTTTGAATAATTTGTTCTTTAAACTTATTTAGATTATTGTATTTATTATAATAATATATATCACTATTTGAATAAATATTAGAATTTATACATAAATCATGATAAATTATTTTTATATCTTTTAAATCTATAATATTTTCCATAATTTTATTAATAATTGATTTATCTTTAATTGCAGATAAATCAAAATGATGAATATTATTATTATTTTTATATTGAACTAATTTAGTGATAATATCTAATAAATGTGTACTACTATTATTTTTTTCATAATATAATGAAAAAGAACCATAACATAATGGATCAGAAATATATGGTATTTTATCAAAATGATATGATCTATTATATTTATTAGAAATATGTAAATTGGAATTACTAGAATTAGTCGATACTATGTCACTATAAGAACAGAAACGAAATATAGATTCAATAAAAATCGATGCTTCACACATATCAATAACTTCCATCCCTAATTTTGGTTGGTTAATATAATATATTGGAATTTCATTTGGTTTTATTACTCGCATAAATGGATTTTTAAATTCAAATAAAATGATAATTTCTTTTTTTTCAATCTCATCATTTTGAAATTTAGATTTATTAAAAATTTTATTATGTAAATCATTTTCTTTAAAAATATTTGTTAATTTATTCGTTTTAATAATAGCTAAACCATCTGGGCTATATTTAATTAATTTAGATTTTTTATATGGAATAGATCCAGTTTCATAAATTTTTGTATTAAATAATATTTCTGTATATTGTTGTAAAATATATTCAAAAAGATTACCAAACCATAATGGTGCTGCTTTTTTGAAAGTACTAATTCCCGTTTTTTGCTCTATTAATTGTTTAATAGTTTGATATTTATTAATATTTAAAATAGTTGAAATTTCAGAACCTCCAATAGTTTCTGTTCTTGATTTTAGCCATTCTTCAGATCCCTGTATAGGTAAATATTTATTTTGTTCCAAAAACTCATTTAATGCTCGTTTTTTACTAGATAACATATTCTTTATTAATTTAGACATAATATATTTAAAATACAATTTAAATTTATAACTTTATATCAATAATAATAGTATATTTTTCAATTTTAAAATAAGTATGGAAAATATAAACATTATTTCTAATGGAAAATATACTATTATAAATAAAAAAATAACCGAAGGTGCGTATTCAAAAGTATATAATGTAATTAATAATGAAAATATCAAAGATAAATATATTGTTAAAATTCAAAAAATTGTAGATAGGGCAGAGGCAGTAAATGAAATTAAAATACTACATAAAATAAAAAAAAATAAAGAAAAGTATGTTCCAAAAGTTCAGGAATTACTAAAACAATCTAATAGTTATATAAAACAAAGTAAAATTATTGATATTGAAGATTATTATAATGATAATTATTATATATATATTATTTTTAAAAAATATGAATATACATTAGAAGAATTTAATATATTATATCATCAAACATTTCAAGAACATTTACCATTAAATTTAATATCTAAATTAATTAATTCTTTATTTTTAGGGCTATTTGAATTATCTGTATCTAAAATAATTCATTGTGATGTTAAATCAAATAACATAATGATTACAAGTTCAAATAAAAAAATTCATGAACTTTTTAAATTAATTAAAACAAAAAAAATTCAAAAAACTGAATTAGTAAATTATATTGATATTTTATATATTGATTTTAATTTATCTCAAAAATATAATACTTATTGTAAATCAACTAGAATTCAAACATTATATTATATGGCTCCTGAAATTATTTTAGGTAATTCCAATTTTACAGAATCTATTGATTTATGGTCACTTGGTTGTATTATTTTTGAATTATTAACTGGTAAATATTTATTTGATATTTATAATTATAATAGTTCATATGGACATAATTATTCTAAATATAAAGTATCCGACAAAAGTTCAGAATTAGATGATAATTTATATTCTAATAAAAGTTCAGAATTAGATGATAATTTATATTCTAATAAAAGTTCATATAATGATAGTTCTATTTATAATAATCAAGAAGAATTAATTTTACTTCATTTATATAGAGATTTATTTGGAGATAATTCAATTATAATTGGAAATAAAATTCAAAATTATTATAATTCTATCAATTCAAAAGATAAAATTTTAATTGGTTCAATTTATAACAAAGATTTAAATTCAGAACAGTTTATACAATATATTAAAAATAATATTAATATATATAACATAGATTTTCAAAATATAATCTTAGAAATATTTAATAAAATATTTATATATAATTTTGATAAAAGATTAACAGTAGATGAATATCTTATTAAATATTATATAATTACATGATTGATATTACTAATATACAACTTAATAAATTATTTATGATTTTTTTTAATAAATTTAATAATAAAATTGATATTTCAAGTATTCAACATTTTTTAATATTTACTATGAATAATATATATTTAATAGATAAATTATTAATATTAAGTTCTAGATGTTTACAAAATATAAATACAAAAGAATCCTTTTTAATACAGAAAATTAATAATATAAAAAATAAAATATATAATAAAAATAATGAAATATTATTTTTATATAATAGTTTAAGTCAGAATAAAGAAAATAATAATGAAATAAAATTTTCTTTATTAAAAAAAATATATAATAAAAAAATAGATTATAATTTAAAAAATAATTTAGATATCTATCAATTAGATACAATTCAATTAGATAATCTTGAGTTAACTAATATATTTGAAAATTATAATATAGATTCTAATTATTTAGGATATAAAAAAATTAATATAGGATTTGATAATTTTTATAATTTACATTCATATCGATATATCAATTCAAATTTACCGTTTAATTTATTAATGTATATTGATGAGTTAGATCAAATAATAATTAAAATTGGAGACACTAAAAAATATAAATATATAAATTCTAAATTATATAAAGTTTATAATACATATGATACAGAAAATAAACATAACTCTATATTATGTAATAATAATATTAAAGAATTAAATAAAAAATGTTATTCAGATAATTGTAAATATTATCATGATTATATTTTAGGTTATACTGATAACTATCATAAAAATAGATATTTTTCCTTAAATCCTATTGTATTTAATTGTCCAACATTTAAAGATGGCAGTCAAGTTAAAGAAAATATTAAAAAAATAAATTGGTATGATGCTATTAATTTATATCAATCATCATTATCTAATTTACTTATTGCATGTATTCATAGCACTAATTAATCTATTCTAAATATTCATCTAAAATCTGATATAATAATAAATCATGCATTAATTGATAATTACGCAAATCCCTTTCGTATTTATTAGAAAATACTAAATCTTCGATTATTGTATCTAACGACCCTAAAAATCTAGTATTTTCCAAATCATAATTTTTATTTATTAAACTATTATTAATATGATTAATCTTCCCTAGTTTATTTTTTATTATTGGTTTCCAACTATAACTCGGAAAGTTTCTAATGTCTTGTCCCTCATGAAAAAATTTACATTCTTTTTTTTTATAAAATTTATTATTACAATATATACGATTACATTTTTTAATTTTTTTTTGATCTTTATCATTTACAATATTACCTATATTACCTTTTATTAGTTTATTATTAACCTTGATACAATATTCTTGAGTTTCTTTAATTAAATAAATAGGTGTATTAATTATATTAGATATCGCATCTTGAGAAATAATAATTACTGGACATTTACAAAATTTTTTATTATTATATTTTTCATTATTTGTAATATTAGTAATTTCGATAGAATAATTAAAATCTTTTATTTCATTAATATTTTGTAACGTAAATTGTTTAATATTAGTTATTTTATTACTATATAATAATTTAAGATGATCTTTAATATTATTAATTGAATTAATCATATTCAACATTGATTTTAATCTATCATCATATAATTCCAATGAAGAAATAACATTTTCTAAATTTTCTAAAGACGTATCTGAATTTATTATTTGATGATTTAAAGATTGAAAATTATTATAAATTTCTTTTAATGATTTTTCAAAAATATCCATGTTAATTACTATTAATTAAAAGAATTGTATTTAAATTACTATTAATTACTTTAAATTACTATTAATTACTTTAAATTACTATTAATTACTTTAAATTACTATTAATTAATAAAGTATGGCTTTGCTATTTTAAATATTTTTTTTATATAATCTTTTAATTTAGAATTTATATTGATTAAAGACAATTCATTTAAGGTAAAAAATTTTAATTCCGTAATTTCCATTATATTACTATTTGTTTTAAAATCTAACCATAATTGATATTTATTATCTAATAATACAGCAATATAATATACATATTTATATGTAATATTATCATCTGTAAATATATATGTTATAGGATTAATATTATATAATATTTTATATTTATTTTTTTTAATATTAGTTTCTTCTGTAAATTCTCTAATTGCCGCATTTATATTACTTTCATTTTTATTTGTTGCTCCTTTTGGTATTTCCCAAATTTTTTTAGATGATTTAGATTTTTTAATAATATTTAATAATTTTGTACCATTATCAGTTAAAAAATTTTTTTCAAATTTTATTTTACATTTTTCAAATTTTGTAATTTCTTTAGAAATAAATTTATTTTGATAAGGAATTGATAATGTAGATTTGTACCACATTATATTAAAATTTAAAGACATAATACAAAATTTTTCATCTACTGTCATATTATTAAACATTCTTAATAATTCATTTTCATTATTTTTATTATATACACCTTTAACAAAAGCTATATAAGCATATGTCAATCTTTTTTTAATCATTAAGATTTCATATTGATTTACATTATTAATTAATTTATTTTTTTTAACTAGCGCTATTCCATATGAGGTTATCATTTTTTATTATTTATAAGTTATTCATTTAATTACAAAAAAAATAAGTTATTCATTTAATTACAAAAAAAAATAAGTTATTCATTTAATTACAAAAAAAAATAAGTTATTCATTTAATTACAAAAAAAATAAGTTATTCATTTAATTACAAAAAAAATAAGTTATTCATTTAATTACAAAAAAAAATAAGTTATTCATTTAATTACAAAAAAAAATAAGTTATTCATTTAATTACAAAAAAAATAAGTTATTCATTTAATTACAAAAAAAATAAGTTATTCATTTAATTACAAAAAAAAATAAGTTATTCATTTAATTACAAAAAAAAATAAGTTATTCATTTAATTACAAAAAAAATAAGTTATTCATTTAATTACAAAAAAAATAAGTTTTTAAGTTTTAATTACAAAAAAAATAAGTTTTTAAGTTTTAATTACAAAAAAAATAAGTTTTTAAGTTTTTATTTTATATTTTTTATATAAGTATCTTGTAATTCCATATATTGTGTAATTTCTTCTTCTAAATTCCAATCTTTATCATCATTAAATTCAGTAATATCATCTGATGATGAATCAACTTTTTTATTTTGAAATAAAGCTCCAGGGCATGGTATTGAAATTACAATATCATTATTATAAATATAAAAAATAACCACAAAAATAAGTATAGCAAATAAAATTAGCCATTTCTTATTATAAAGATATGTTATAGTTTCTGTATAAAATGAATCATTAGTGTCTTTATAAAATGAATCATTAGTTTCTGTATATAATGACTCATTATATTTGTTATAAGAATCATTATTATTTGTAGGAATCATTAAGGAATCTATTGGTAATGGTTTAAGATTTTCCATATTGATAAATTAAAATAAAATTTTTTAAATTATATAATTTATTAATATGTTTATTTAAATAGTTATTTAGTAAAATTTTGATACAATTGAATTTTACTTATTAAGGATTTTTCATCTTTATTTCCTTTCAATGTATAATATTTACTTTTTAAAGCATCTTCATAATCTATATTATTTGCATAATATTCAAAACATGAATTATTTATTATATAATAAATAAAAAATAGTGTGAGACAGAAAAAAATTGATAATAACATCTTAAGTATATTAATAAAATTAAAATTAGAACTCTAGAAATTAATAAAATTAGTCACCACGTAATGCTGAAAATAATTTCAAATTTTCTTTTTCATTTTCAAAAATTGGCATATTAGGATCTGTTCTTTCCATTAACGATGTATTTTTAACATTACGTTCAGATCGCTGTGTTAAATATCGTAAGTTATTATCAAAATTTGAAAAATTTGAACTCATATGATTTACAATATTATAATCGATATAATCTAATTTATAAAATTTTTCAAATATAAATTTAAATTTCTTTTTTAAACTACAATATTGCATACATAAATAAATCATTATCATTATATATAATATTGATAATGCAATCACTAAATATAAAATATTATAACTTAAATTATTAGGTTTCCAATTTAATTTAGATGCAATTTCAATTATATCATCTTTAGAAAATTTATCTGGCATTATTTAGACAAAAAATAGTTTAGAATTAGTATATTATTATTTAGAAAAAATAAATTAAATTTACTAAATTAAATTTACTTGAATAAATAGTATTTAGAAAACATAAATTAAATTTACTTATTGCGAGCCTCGTAAAGCTTTAGCTAATTCATCATCCTTTTTCCCTTCAAATCCTTCCCTAGCGGTCGAAATTGCAGAACCATTTGATCGTCGATTAGCATCTAAGCCATAATCTCCAAAAAAGGCAGGTACATCACGAGTTCCTGTTAATTCTGAGGTTTGATTCTTAGTCCAGGAATCTACTTTTTGACGTAATGAAGTTTCTTCATAAGAAGGTACTGCGGCTATTACATCTCCACGTTGTCCAATACCATAATCTGGCATATTTGCAAAATTTGCTTTATGCATTACTTCATACATATATATTAGTGCAAATAAAACCATACATATTGCCATAATCATAGTTGCCATTCCCATCATTTCCATTGCCTTTGCCATAGATTCTGGATTACCACCAAACATATTAGACATTTTTATAACCTTAAATTAAAGTATGTAACTTTTGTATAATTTTATGAATATATAATATAAAATATTTTTTTGGAAAAAAAAGAAATTAATTAATTGATGAATTGGAAAAAAAAGAAATTAATTAATTGATGAATTGGAAAAAAAAGAAATTAATTAATTGGTGAATTGGAAAAAAAAGAAATTAATTAATTGGTGAATTGGAAAAAAAAGAAATTAATTAATTGGTGAATTAGAAAAAAAAGAAATTAATTAATTGGTGAATTGGAAAAAAAAAGAAATTAATTAATTGGTGAATTAGAAAAAAAAGAAATTAATTAATTGGTGAATTGGAAAAAAAAGAAATTAATTAATTGGTGAATTAGAAAAAAAAGAAATTAATTAATTGGTGAATTAGAAAAAAAAGAAATTAATTAATTGGTGAATTAGAAAAAAAAGAAATTAATTAATTGGTGATTTAATTTATAATCCTTTATTAGACCTTTCTAATTCATCCATATTTAAGGCTCTATTTTCAAAATTTTCTCGTTCTATCATAACACTTCCTTCTTTAATATCTGCATTTATACCATAGTATTCAGAAAAATTTGGCGATTCTGGAGTACTAGTTAAATTAGATACAGTTGATTGCGCTGGCATAGTTGGTTTATATTGTCTTTCATCTAATGATGAGGAATTAGTACCGGTATCATCTCGACGTTGCGAAAATCGGATTCCTGTCCCAAAAGGATCATATTCTTTATTAGTAAAACATCCTGCTTTTTGATTACAATCATTTACTCGCATTGATAACCCTGCTATTGTAAATAATAATGCTAAAATAAAATAAAATAATAATTTATCTATTTCTAAATATCCAACAAAGAAAAATTCATATAAAGTGTTAGCTTTTCGCTGTGTTATTAATTTACTTATTACTTGTTCTACTTCTTGTGTTGGTACTTCGGGTTTCGTGCTTGAACTCATTATAAAATATTATAAATTATTACAAATAGTTATTTATATAAAAATAAATTAAAAAAAATATAAAAATAATTAATTATCATTTTGTAATATAATTAGTTACTTTTAGTTTCCTATAGGTTGTTTAGTTACTCATGAGTTAAGGACACTAGGACGATTGTCCATCCGTTCGTTATTTGCTCTTTCATAATCTGATATATTTGCAAATTTTGCCATACTAAGATCAATATATGCTTTAACTAATCCAATTATTATCATTATCAATAAACATATAAGCCAAAAGACCCATTTTTTCATTATAAATGTACCTTGAAACAAAGTTAGAAACCCGGAAGGTTTCTGTTCTTTACTTACCGTATTTGCTGCCATCAGGGCTTCCATCATTTTAAGTCGTTCTGGAGTCCATTGCATTGCCGTGTTTGCTGCCGGCAGTTGATTATTTTGTTCTTGTCTCGATTGTATTGGCGTTACTACTATCGGGTTATTATTTGGGTTAAGTAGAGGTGTTGGTGAATTACCAGACGGATTTGTATCTGTTGTACTACTCATACTAATTATTTATTCTTGTAAATTTAATAAATAAATATTTATATAAGAATAAATTAAAAAAAATATAAAAATAATTAATTACATTTAGAAATGTAATTATATTATTAATTATTAAACTAAATTAATATTAATTATGAATGAGCAGCCTATTAAACGTTCAGTTGGACGACCAAGATTATTACAAAAGATTGATCCATTACCTAAATTAGGTATTGTAGATGAACCTAATAGTAATGATAATTTAATTGAATTATCATATGATAATGTAAATATTTTTAAAAAATTATTTAGTTTACTAAAATTAATGAATGTAAAAGAGATTAATATTCAATTTCATATTAATTATACTAAAATATATGGAATTGATCATTTAGAAAAAAATTTAATTAATATAAAAATAGAAGCAACTAAATTAAATCATTATTATTGTGAACATCCAATTAATATTACATTAGACCCCAAAAATTTAGATAAGATTACGCAGAAAATTGATAAAAATTATAATTTATTTTCCATAATACTAAAAAAAAATTCATATCGAAATCATTTAATAATTATTTTAAATAATAAGATGTTATCTATCGATGAATCTCATATTATTAATTTAATTGAAAATGATACTGATCTCAATCAATTATATAATAGAACAGTTGATTATAATTTATATCCTTTAAAATTTGAATTACCAGGTAAATATTTTAAAAAATTAATTAATGATATATCAATTTTTAGTGATTTATTTACAATAGAAAAGGTAAATAATAATCCATTACGATTTATTTACAAAAATATTAATAATACCATTAAAGGTTATAATATTTGCAAAGATCATAGTAAATTAAAATTAGAATCTACTTTAACATCAGATGATATTTTTTCTGTATCGATAAGAATTGATTATATTAAAGCATTAAGTAATTCTTTATTAAGCGATACTATAAAAATTTATGCAGATAAAGAAAATGATATTATATTTAATTTATTAATAGATAATGGTGTATTTGAAATTTTAATTTATACAACTATTAATAAATACATTTAATTATTCAAAAGAAATTTTAATCTGATTAGTATTATTTTCTTTTGCAATATTAGCTAATTTATCAGCAATAATATTTCCCATTTGATAAATTGTAAACTTATCATCCTTATTATTTTTATCTGAATGTCCTCTAATAAATTTAAAATGAATTATTATATTATTTTGTATTAATATTATTAAAAGTTTATTAAGATAATAAATAATATCTATATTTTTTTTTTCTAATATTGTATTTTGTTTAATCCAATTATTACTCCATTTTGTAATTACATTAATCCAAAATTCACTATCGGTAATAATTTGATAAAACTTAAAATTATTTAAATCTTTAGGGGAAATATATTCAGTAAATTTAAAATTTGAATCTTCAAATTGAAAAGAATTTAATTTATCTAGCAAATTTTCTTTTTTAACATTATCAACTAAAATTAATTTTAAATATAATAATGCATAAACAATGGCTAATCCTTCTGCTCTAATATTAGTAGGATCATAAGTATAAAATGACATAGTTTGAATCATTAAATCATTTTTATGATTTTTACAAAACTCTCCAATATCATCTTTATTATTAGTAAATATACCAAAATATGTACAATTTAAATATTTGCATTTTTCATTAATTGTATTTTTAAATAATGAATGATAACTAATATTATTATTAGTAGTATTATAAATTATATGATCTTTAGCTATTTTTTTAATAATTTTTGTTTCATTGTATTTATATAAATCACTTAATTTATTTTGACATTGAATATAAATACCAAATGATGAACGTTTTTTAACTCTTTCATGTGCACCGTCTGTAAATAATAATAATTCATAATTAATATTAGATTCATTTAATTTGGCCGGAACATTTAATTCAGTTGTTTCATTCGATTTAAATGATTCATTTAATAAATTATCTAGTTCTTGAAGTGATAAACTCATTGCAAATTACTTTTTCTGTTGTATTGGTACTGATAAAAGTTTATTTAATATTATAAATAATATTTAATTCAATTTTATTTAGATTCATGAATTTACTATTAAACTTAAAATTGAATATTAATTAATCATTAATACATCTAAAATGCAGATTAATCTAATTGTATGTGCTGATCATAATTATGGTATTGGTAAAACAAATTTACTACCATGGTTTTATTCAAAAGATATACAATTTTTTAAAGAAAACACCACATCAAATGATTTAAATAAACTTAATATAGTAATTATGGGAAATAATACATATAAATCAATTCCTCAACAATTTAGACCATTAAAAAATAGATTAAATATAGTATTAACTAGAAATCTAGATTTAACTAATAATTATGATTTAACTAATAATTATGATTTTCTTAATTTAAATTCTAATGTTATATATTTTAATGATATTATTTCTATTTTATATTATTTAGAAACTAATAAATCATTAATTAATAAAGTTTGGATTTGTGGTGGAGAAAAAATATATACTCAATTTTTAGAATTGCATATAGTTAATAATATTTATTTAACATCTATTGTTAATTTAAATTTTAATTGTGATACCTTTTTTCCGATCAAGTATTTAAAATATTTTAAGAAAATTAATAAAAAAATTGAGTATGATTATAATAAAAATTCTAATTATATGATAAAAGATGAATTACACTTTATATTGTTTACATATAAAAATAAAGATGAATTAAATTATCTTAAAATGGTTCAAAAAATTTTAGATAAAGGTATTTATAAAAATGATAGAACTAAGATTGGTACTTTATCATTATTTGGTAAAAGTTTTGTTTATAATATTAGAAATTATAGATTACCTTTATTTACTCATCGTAAAATGTTTTATAGAGGAATTATTGAAGAATTATTATTCTTTATTTCTGGTAAAACAGATACTAAAATATTAGAATCTAAAAATGTTAATATTTGGAAAGGTAATACATCAAAACATTTTTTAGAATCTAGAAATCTATCACATTTAAAAGAAGGAGATATGGGAGCTGGTTATTCTTTCCAATTAAGACATTTTGGAGCTGATTATATTAATGCAGAAACTAATTATATAAATCAAGGATTTGATCAATTAAAATATGTCATTGATTTAATTAAACAAGATCCAAATTCTAGAAGAATTTTATTTAGTTATTGGAATCCTAATGATTTAAATAAAGTAGCTTTACCTAGTTGTTTTTTAAAAAATACACTAGTTCTGACAAATCATGGCTATGTATCTATTCAAAATTTAAAACTCAATGATAAAGTATATACACATAAAAAAAATTGGCAACAAATTAAAACTCTTTACTCATATAAATATAGCGGATTAATTTATTATATTTCATGTCAACATAATAATAAGTGTATTAAGGCAACTAAAGATCATCCATTTTATGTGATTTCTAAACTAGGAGATTCGCCATATTGGTGTAAAGCAGAGGAATTAAATATTAATCATTTATTATGTTTGCCGATCAATAAAGAAAATAAAATTTGTCAATTAGTTGATCAATTAAATAATTATCAAGATATTACTTATGAAGATTGTTACTTCTTTGGATATTTTTTAAAAACAGGAACTTATAATAAAAAATATTCTATATCTATTTATGATGCTGATTTAATTAATTTAAAAAATCATTTTGATTATTTAGAAACAGTATATGAAGTTAATTCATTAAATACTAACCCCTATACATTTTATTATATTATAAATTATAAATATTATAAATATTTATCTTCATTTGGCATTAAAAAATATAATAAACGTATTCCAGAATGGATAGTTGATTTACCAGAAAAATATTTAATTTATTTTATTAAAGGATTTAATATTAATAATAAAAATCAATTTCATGTTAAATCTAAACAATTAGCATATTCTTTACAAAGAATTTTTGCTAAATTACGATTATATTTATCAATTACATATTTGCCTAAAAAAAATCATACTTTTATTTTAAAAATTAAAAAACAATCAAACTTTATTGATAATAATTTCTTATATTTTCCAATTAAAAAAATTAATACTAAAACTAAATGTGAAGATGTGTATAATATTGAAGTTGAAAATGATAATTCATATATTGTTCAAAATGTAACAGTTCATAATTGTCATATTTTATATCAATTTTATATTAATCAAGAAAATAATGAATTATCATGTAGTTTTTATCAGAGAAGTTCAGATTTTGTCTTAGCTGCAAATTTTAATATTGTAAGTGCTGCAATTTTAACATTTATGTTATGTCATATTACTGGATATAAACCTGGTAAAATAATTCATACTATTGGTGATATTCATATATATAAAAATCATATTGAAGAAACAAAAAAAATTATTAATAATATTCCATATAATTTTCCAATTTTACATATTAATGATCCTGAATATAAAATTAAAAATATAGAAGATTTTACATATGAAAATTTTAAAATTTTATTATATAATAGTTATAATAAATACAAATTTGAAATGGCTGTTTAACTAGTGGTTTTTAATCATAAGTTAAATTTTTTTTTTGAGTAATTCAATTCGACAATTTGGACAATTTAATTTTGACTCAAACCATTCAAATAAACATGCTTTATGAAAATAATGATTACATTTTTTAATAATACTTATATTAGAATAATTTTTGTTAGATAAATTTGTTAAACAAATACTACAACTACCAATCTTATCATTTATATATGTTTTTACATTATTAGGTATTTTATTATTATGAATATATTGAATATAATCATTAATATGTAAATTCATATAATTCTTTGGTTTAATTATTTTTAATTTTGTTAACGATAAAGGTAAAAATTCTAATTTAGTATTATAACATTCTAATTTAGATAAATTGATATAAGTATCTGGTATATTAGTAATTAAAGTATTACTAATATTTAAATATATTAATTTAGAATAAAATTCACAAATATTAGATATGTCATTATATGATATATCTAAATAATTTAAATTATATAATCTATAAGATATATATCGTATATTATTATTTTTACATTTTAAATTTACTAAAGATTTATATTTATTAGGAATCATATAAATATTATTATTATTACAGTTTAAATATAATAAATGATAATAATTAGGGGGAAGTATAGTAATATTACAATTAGCACAATTTAATATTTTTAATTTTTTAAATGTATTAGATAATCTATATAATTTAGTATTATTACAACTTAACATTTCTAATTTAGAATAAGATTTTGGTATAAAATGAATATTATTATATGAACAATCTAATTGTTTAATATTATAAACTAATGGTAATATATTTATATTTGTTTTAGAACAAAATAAATATGTTAAATTTTTAAATGAAGATGGAATTATTTCAATTTTTGTATTTGAACAATTTAAATAAACCATATTAACTAAAGTATTTGGTAATTTTGTGATATTTGTATTAGCACAATTTAAATATTTTAGATGAATTAAAGTATTTGGAATACTTAATATATTTGTACATGAATTACAATTTAAGGTTGTAAGAGTGGTTAAATAATTATTTGTGCAAATTATACACATTTTTTATATAATTATTTATAGGATTTAATATTTAAATAAAATTTATTCTTGTCTCCATAATACTGATCGAAATTTTTCCATTTCTTCATCAGTAATTTTGTTCTTAGTTAACTCTTCAAATGCTCTACCATTTAATCGACACCAAATATAATATAAACTATAACTACCACAATTAGCAGTATCCGCTCTTTGATGTTCTATATCTGTGACTTGTATAAATTCAGCACGAAACCCTTCTTTAGTTAAATCATCGGCTAGATTTTTAAAATATGTATAAAATTTCTCTCTTTCAATTTGATGAGTACCTTTAGTTAGTGGATAACCTGAAGAATTAAAATATTCTATAGTAATAGGCTGTTTTTTTAATAATGAATTTTCAGGAAAATTAATAAATATCGAAAACCAATGTATACCTCTATTAGTAGATAAATCAGTATTACATACAATACCAAAATTTTTTAATTTGCCATTATATATTAATTTAGCATTTGAATTTTGGTTTAATTCATCAACAAAATTTATGTCTCTAATATTAAATATTTTGTCATTATTTAATATTAAATTTGCATTACTAGGTGAAAAATTTTCTAAATCTATCATATGAATAGTAGAATAATAATAACCTGGATATTGAGTTTGAAATTGAAATTGTACATTATCAATTTCAGTATTATTTAACCAATAATTACTATCTAAACTTTTAGTTGGTATTTTAAAAAATTTTAAAATTTGTTTATTTATTGCATTTTTTAAGTTATCATCTGCAGTTTTATTTTTTATAGAATTTAATATACATAATTCATTTTCTTTTGAAGAACTATTTTCGCATTTCATTTTTGTTGATAACTTAGAAATAATAATTGATGTTTCTCCATTTGCTTCTTCTGGTAAAAATGTTTTAGATAAAGTTTTTATTGTCGAATCTGGTAAACATGTTTTAGAATCTTTATTTAAAGAACAAATATTAGATTCCATTTTATGATTAAATTTATAGTTATATTATTTATATTATATTAATATAACTATAAATTTTTATTATTAGTAAGAAATGACAAATAAAATAATTAAATTGGAAAAAAATCTTACTAATTTTCCATCGGAATTAAATAAATTATTAGATACTTTAGATAAAGAAATAAATAATCAAACATTATTTGATTATCAAAAATATATTTTTAATTATTTAGTATTTACAGATGCACGTGGTATTTTATTATTTCATTCAGTTGGTAGTGGAAAAACATTAACATCTATTTCTATTGCTGAAGAGTTTAGAAAATTAGGACAAGATATTATTATATTATCATCTAAATCATTACAAAATAATTATAAAAAAGAAATAAAAACTTATTTAGATTTAATTAATGATAATAAACTAAGTGAAGATGAAATTAATAATATTATTAATCAATATAAATTTGTAACAAGTAATGCAAAAAATATGATTCAATCTTTAGATGATAAATTAACATCTTTTTTATCTAAATATAAAGAAGATTCAACTATTAAATTAGAAAATAAAGTTATTATAATTGATGAAGCTCATAATTTATTTAACTCAATTGTAAATGGATCTAAAATTGCTAATGAGTTTTATGATATAATAATGAATACCAAAAAAATAAAATTAATATTTTTAACAGGTACACCCATAATTAATAATCCATTTGAAATTGCTATTGCTTTTAATATGCTTCATGGTGTTATAGAATCAAAAAATGATAAAAATTATTATACTATTTTACCTGAATATTTTTCAGATTTTCAAAAATATTTTATAGATCTAAATTCAAATAAAATTAAAAATGAAGAAAAATTTAAAAATAGAATTTTTGGATTAGTTTCATATTATGGTGATATGTATAATAATGTAGTAAAATCAATTAAAGAAGAATTAAAAGAATCAAAAATAAAAGAAAATTATCCAGATCGTTTGCCTATTAAAATAGAAACAATAGAAATGTCCTTACTTCAAAATATAGAATATATAAAAGCTCGAGAAATTGAAAAAAAAGAAACATCAAAATTTTATGGAAAAAATGAAATTATAGGTATAGGAATTTTCAAAGAAAAAAATGCAGTATCTACTAGTTATAGAATTAAATCTCGCCAATTATCTAATATATATATTCCGGATAATAATAAATTAGAACTTTATAATTTTAATAAGTATAGCCCTAAAATTTGTGCAATTTTTAATAATATAAAAAAAAATCAAATTTCATTGGTTTATAGTACATTTTTAGAATATGGATTATTAGCATTTGTTAAATATTTAGAATTAAATAATTATACTCTATATTCGACCGCAGAAAGTACTACAGAATTACATTATGCTATTTTTTCAGGACAGCAATCAACAGAAGAGCGAGAAAATATTATTAAAATATGTAATTCTGAAGAGAATAAATATGGAAAATTAATATCTATTTTATTAATTTCTAAATCCGGTGCCGAAGGATTAGATTTAAAAAATATTAGATCTGTTCATATTATGGAACCATATTGGAATTATAGTTTAATAGAACAAATTATAGCACGGGCTGTTCGATATAATTCACATAATATGCTACCCGTAGTAGAACAAAATGTTCAGACATATATTTATTTATCAGATTATAATTCTAAATATTTAGAAACTGAAAAAAAGAAAATTGTTGAAAATAGTAAAAAAACAAAACAAATCGATAAAATAGAATTTACTACTGATATTAATATATTTAAAAATGCAATAAAAAACCAAGAATTAATTCAACAATTTTTAAAAGTTATAGCATCTACATCTATTGAATGCAATTTTTTAAACAATAAAAATAATAATAATTTAGGAGTAAATTTCGACTGTTTTAATTGTATTTCGAATAATAAACAATTATATTATATAGATCTCGAAAAAGATATGGTTTTATCAAATCCATGTATTAAAACTAATAAAATTAAAGCCGAAGAAATTATTATTAATGGAGAAAAATACTATTATACAAATAAGGATAATTTACAAGTATTTCAATTGAATAATATATTAAATGCTTATCAATTAATTAATGATACTAATTTAAATAAAAAAATTATTAGTTATATAGAATCTAAAAAATAAATGTTTGAGTTAGTTCATAATAAAATTAATAGTAATTATTTTATATTTAATATTAAATTAAAATTTCCAGAAATTAATGAACAAACAAATACTAAATTATTGTTAAGATTTAAAAATAAATATAATATTATTATTAAAAAATGGATTCAGAATATCTTAGATCAGTATTCTTTATTATATAATACAATTTTAATAATTTCAAATCTAAATTATGATACTATTCGAGTTTTTATTTCGTTAATGCCATTAACTTATTCAAATATGGATAATAAAAATGTAATTTATTTATCTGATATGATAAATTATGAGAGTATTTCTAAATTAAATATTTATCATTTAATTAAATTATTTTATCTTGATAAATTAAATTTATTAATTGATTTAGAATTTGATATTATTAAACCACATTTAGATACAGATAGTAGTAGTTCAGATGATAATAATACATTTGATTTTATAGATTATGATTACTTTAATAAAAAAGATATTAATAATACTCAGAACATTAAACAGCAAGAACTTAGTTATATACATAATAGATATAATGTAATTCAAATTATTGGAATATCTGGAGTTACTAAAAATACATTTATAAATGAAATAAATAAATTATCTATCTTAGAACAAGGAAATTTTTATTTTAATTCATTGCATAATATATATAATAATGATATTTATATTAAAATAAAAGAAAATAATAAACATATTTGGGTAAATTATAATGATAATTTAGATAATATTAAAAATTTATTATAATTTAGATAATATTAAAAATTTATTATAATTTAGATAAAAATAAAAATTTATTATAATTTAGATAATATTAAAAATTTATTATAATTCCCAATAAAAATAAAAATTTATTATAATTCCCAATAAAAATAAAAATATTTAATATTAGTCAGTTTTTTTCTTTCTTCTAATTCTCTTGTAATTAAATTAGTTTTTATCATATTACATAATGTAGTTTTTCTAAGTTTGATATTATCTAAATTAATATCTAATTGTTTACAGATATTAATTAAATCACCTTTATTTTGATTTAGACAATTTAATCCAGTTTCTACTAATCGTAAATCTGTCTTTTTCTTTTCATTTGTTTGAGACTTTCGTAATCTAAAAATAATATCAAATCCTAATTTAGTTTTTTCTAAATATCCAACAATAATATCATTTTCTTTAAACTTGATATTTATTCTATTATAATCTAATTTATTAAACCAATATTTTTTCGGATGATAAAATTTAATTTTATCGTCATAAATATGACCAATTGGTAATAAATAATCAAAAATTTTTAAAGTTTTTTCATTTGATTTTTTTAATAAAAAATCATTTACTTCGGTAATTGCTTGATTATAAAAATTAAAATAAAATTGAGTATCATTACTACTTGATTGTGATTCGGTTGATAATTGTGCTAATAAATTATTATAATTATAATTTTCAGATTCATTATCTGATATTGTAAAATTCATTATTTTAGTAGATAATATATACTGACCATAGATTTCTTGTAAATCTTGATCTAGTTTATTAGCAAAAATTATAATATTTAATTTATTATAAAAATATAACAATTTAAGATAAAATTCATGATATATATCCATTTGATAATTAGTATTAGTATATAAATTAAAAAAGTATTCAATAATTTCTTCAATTAATTGTAAATGAAAATTTTGATCATATTCATAAATAATCTTAACTAATTTATTAATATTTTTGTCTTGATACTTTTTAATAAATTGATCTTTAATAAAATTATAATTATTAAAATTTATATCTTCTTTAATAATTTGATCAATATTAATTTTTTGTTCTGGAATATATTCAAATGTATTATATATAATATCATATTCTAAATTTTCATATATATTTTTTGTAGTTTTTATATTATTACTTAATGGTATTAAAATATAATATTCATTTATATAAATAATAATATTAAGAGTATTATTAAAATCAAGTATGTATTTTTCATTAGAATTAAATAAATTATCTATTAATAATGTAACATTATTATTTGTATTTTTCGAATTTGAATCATTAATATAATTAATATTATTGTTAGTATATACTAAAAAATTTAATGCAATAATAACAGAATATTCTGATATATAAGTGGTTTGGATATTAGTTTTGATAAGTGAATTTTTAATTGCTTTAAATAAATCATTATATTTCCATACTTTAGATATTTCTAAAAATAATCGTTTAATAATATATTTACAATAATTAATTTCATCTTGATAATAGTAACTTTGAAATGTTGATAAATTTATATTATTATAGTCAATTTTTACTAACTGTTTTGTATCTAATTTTTTAATATAGTATAAATCATTTTCATTAATAGTATCATATTTTGGAAAATTCAGATTATAATTAATATTTCTATCAATTGCATATTCAATAAATATATTAGTAATATTTTGAATAATTTGATAAATTTGTAGTTTATATTTATATTTCATTTCTTCATAAGAATATAAATAATCTTTACTTTTTTGTTGAATATAATCTGGTATTGTGGATACTAATATATAAATATTTACTTTTCTATATTCTGGGGCTAAATGCATATGCGAATTTTTTCTAATAGCCCTGCCAAATATCTGAATTAATGTAGATATATTATCTGGCTGATGCATTATAATTAAATTTTGAATAGCTTTTAAATTATATGATTCTTTAATTGCCTTTGAACCTAATATAATTCGCATTTCTTCACCATTTGAATTATTTGATAAATTAAAACTATCCATTTGCTTATCAATAATATTTTTATGTATTAAACTATTAACCATAAAAAATCTTATAGGTTTAAACTCATGATTATTATGGGTTTCATCTCTTAATTTGTAACATATATTACATTTAGAATATTTATTTATTTGTTCATCTATTGATAAAATTCCATTTATTTTTAAACATTCCGCAATTAAATTTATACCAGACACCTGAATAAAATTATGATAAATAAAAATTTTACCTTTATTTTCAAATATAATATTTTTTATTGTATTTAATAATGTAAATAATTTAGTTGAATACTTTTTAATATTTTGTTCTAATAAAATATTTCCAGTTATTGTATTTTTAAATAATTTATTATTAGTTATTAATGAAATTTCATTTTTATCTTTCCAATCTTGAGATGCATTTTGAAGTTCTTTAATAATATCAGTTTTTAAATACATTCCTAATTGATTATTAGGTTTTGGTATAACAAAATCATTTAAAAATCTTTTATCTAATTCTAAATTAATTGGATATTTAATTAAATTTTTATTAATAGTTGTAATTTCTTCAATAACTTCATTAATATTAATATCTTCTTCATCTGGTATATAATCAATATTTTTTGCAAGTGAATAATCTTTAGAAACTTGATCATATGTTTTAAAATGTAAATCACTCATTGGGCATTTAATAAATTTTAAATATGGAATATTTTTAATATAACTCCCATGTAATTCTTTAATTGGATATGATGTTACATCCATATCTTTTAAATATGATATTTTGCCATTAATATATTTTTTAATAATTTCATATCCCTTAGTTGTAATATTATTAGAAGAATCAAAAATATCTTTTTTAGATATTTCTAAATTAGTATTAAGAAGTTTTAATAAACTTATAATTTCAATTGGATTATTATTTATAGGCGTTGCACTTAAAAATAATACTCTTATTGTTTTCCTTATTTTATAATAATTAAAAATTATATTTAATGACATACCCCAATTATTTGTATTTAAAGAATTGTATACATTATGTATTTCATCGCAAATAATTAATGATTTATTAAATTGTTCTAAAAATTCAATGTTTAGTTTTATAATATCTTGATTAATTAAATAATTTAATTCCGCTTCTGAATTAATATTATTTAATTGTAATTTGACATCTAATTGATTTTTAATTATTAATTTATTTACTAATTCTTTATACCCAATAAATTCAAAAAATCCATTACCCTTTTGTGATCTTAAACGGATACTATATCTCATTTTTAATTCTTTTAATTTAGTAATATCTGCATTATTATTAAATTGTAAAATTTGTTTTTGTAGATCATTCATTTCTTTAATTTCTTTATCATTTACTATACCAAATTCGGACCGATTAAATAATTCCTTTTTAAATACATTTTTCGTAAATCCAATTATATATATCATTCCTGTTTTTTGTAATGGGTCAATTAATTTTTCTTGTTTAAAATTATTAATAAAATTTAATGCAGTTGATAATGCTGTAATAGTTTTACCAACACCTGTTGAATGAATTAATAATAATCTTTCAAATTTAGTATTTGGATTAATAAAATGTGTTACAAATTGTTGATAATTTGTTAATTCTAATTTATTATTTTTTTTAATTAATAAATCTAATTTATCCTTATTTTCTATAAATTCTTTTCTATTATTTTCATATGTATTTTCTATAAATTCTTTTCTATTATTTTCATATGTATTTTCTATAAATTCTTTTCTATTATTTAAATCTTCTTCAAATCTCAAATTATCTAAATTTAAATAGGACATTTTTAGATAATAGTATTAATAAACTTTTAAATAGTATTAATAAACTTTTAAATAGTATTATATTATCCTAAAAAAATAATTGAATTTTTTGTATATTTAATTATCAAAATGCTGAATATTATTGGGTTTCTAATTCTTATTTTAGTGCTTATTAAAAGTACTAAACTTGCGAAGTCTACTAATCTTGCGAAGTCTACTAAACTTGCGAAGTCTAAAGGACAACAACTTCTTGAACATAATGTTCGTGGGGATGGGAATTGTCTTTATCGATGCATTGCAATCGATTTATATGACAACGAAGATTATCACGAAATTGTACGGAAAAACATGATCAAATTTGTACAAGACAGACAGTTTGTGTATAAAAATTCTGGAAATTTAACAGAATCTATTGACTCATGGATTGAGAAGATGTCAAAATGCGGAGAGTATGGAGATGCGTTTGCGCTTGAACTACTAAGTTGGATGCTTGAGCGTCCGATTGTAGTTCAAGTACGTTCGGGAAATGGTAATAAATTGCTATTTACAGAAACAATGGGAAATTGGTTTAATACATCAACTATTCAATTGGTTCTACGTAATGAACATTATACTATCATTTTGTAATTGTTATACTGAAAAGTATAGTAATGGGAAAACCATTTGCTATATTTAACAGTATAGCAAATGGTTTTTTTTAGAATTATAAAAAAAATATTTTAATTAATTAATGCTTGGAGAAAAATATTCCAATTTTACCCATATGAGTAATAATGAATATTATTTTTTTCTTCTGTAGTTTAGCTTTATAGATTATATGTTGAATAAAATTATTATTTTTTATTCCATCTATAATTATCTTTAAACATTTAATTATATTAATAAGATATTCTTTATGACTTACAAATATCTTAGGATAATGTTTAAAATTAGCACATTCTATAGTTGTACCATTTTGAATTCCAACATAATATTTAATTTTACTACGTAAATATTTAATTTGATTTAATTGAAATTTAATATCTTCTGTATCATTTTGAGATATAATTTTTAAATCTGGATATTTTAAAACATTCATAGATTTAATATTAGGTTTTAAATTATTTAAATTATTTAAATTCAAATGTTTTTCCATAAGTAATCTCATTATATACTTAAAAAAAAGAATTCAATTTTTTTTACCAACCTAAATTTGCTAAATCGTTTACCAACCTAAATTTGCTAAATCGTTTACACTCAAACTATTTATTAAGTTTTTAAAATATTTATTATAATTATCACTAATATTTGATTTTTCATATAAAGCGCAAATTATTAAATACTTATCTCTCCTCATTCTAAGCCGCAAAACTTGTTGAAAAAATGGTTTTCTAAATTCTTTAGGATAAAATAGAATATAGTAATTTCGAATAGCTATGATATTTTCATTATCAAAATATTCAAATAACATCGATAATCTTAATTTATTTTTTAAATAAAATTTTTGAATTAAATTTACTTTTAATTTTAATATTTTTTTTGATTGTTTATAATGATATTTATTAATAAAAATTCTTTTATGAATATTTAAATAAGATATTATATTATCACTAATATATTGATCGACAATAATATTAGTATTTGACATTCTACTAAGTAATTTAATTTACTGTAATTTAATTATTCAATTTTATTTTAATTTACTCGTAATGAATATATTTGATGATTTTGACTTATTATTATCTATTGAAAATATTAATTTTTATCCATTTAATTTAAATAATAATCTTAATGATAATATTATCGAAACAAAAAAAGAAATAGAACTAGAATATATTCAACACTTTTTAAAACCTATATTTATAGAATCTGGTAAAAAAAATATAAAAGGTGCACAAGAGAGTACAATTTTTATATTTTAGAACTAAGATTAAACTTAAGTAAAGGTAAGATTATTTAATTTATTATCTAAATCATTAGACATTTCTTCTGAATCATTATCAGATTCATATTCAACTTCATCATCTAATACAATTGGTTTTTTAACTAATGTTTTATTAATCATAGATTCAAATTCTGAATCATCAAATAAATGTTGATTATTTGAAATTACATTTTTATTTGATTCTACATATAAATTACGTGAAAATTTAGTATTTAAATTAAAAGATTGTTTAGACATAATTACTTGCATTTCAATAGTTCCAAGAATAGAACTATTAGTTGTAATAAATTTATGAATATTTGTATTATTCATAGTATTATTATTTTCATCAACTGCTAATTGTGGTTTCTTATTAATTAATCTTTCTAAATCATAAATATTTAAATCAAATTCTTTAATATAAAATGGTTTATTATCTCTTTTATATGTAAGACCATCAAATACTTCTAATTTTTTTTCATCTTCAGCCGGATATTTCTTAAAATTAAGACCAATCCAAATCATAGGATTATCTAAGTTTACACTTAACCCTTCTTTATTTTTTGCTTTCTTTTGAAGTGGAGTTTGTGATTTACAATTTGGAACAATAATAACATTTGGATTATTATTTTCATCATCTTCATCATCATTGATAATTCCATTGGTTTTCATATCTTTTACCTTTTTAGTAAAAGTATTACAAATTAATTCCATTGCTTCACCAAATTTAGATTCTGAATTCATAATATCATTTTTACGAAGAGCATATTTAATTTTGTCAAATTCACGTTCACTAGGGATTTTAGCTTTACTAGCAATTGTTAAATTAACTAATTTGATAATTGGCACTACTTCTAATCCATTTTCTTTTAAAATTTTTAATTTACAATATTTAACAGTCTTTGCTGTATTTTCTTTAATTGTTGTTAAATCAATTGTGATAAAATCTTCTCCATATTTTTCATAAGATTTAATAATATCTTCTGGGTAAAGGATAGATTGATTCATTATAATTATTATATTGATACAGTAATGTTAATATATATATTATATATAGATTTATCTTAAAATCTAAATTCAATTTTTTTTTAATAAGTTTTAAATTAAGTTTTAAATAATAAATAATATATAAATAATCTAAAGTTTTTAAATTAAAATTGAATAATAAATACTATATAATAATATAATGTATCCATTAATTCGCTGCCCGACTTGCAATAATTCTTTAGGAGAATATTTTGATTTATATGAATTATTAAAAAATAAGATATATGAAGATGAATTAAAAAAAATATATAAAGATAATTATAATCCAAATCAAATCGAAATTGATAGTATTATTAATGTCAAATTAAATGATATTTTTGATTTATTATATATTAAAAGATATTGTTGTCGTAGAATATTAATTACTAATATAAATTATGATTCACTATTATATACAACTATAAATAATTAATAAAAATGGGTTTAGTTTTATTTAAAGATATTTTAAAAACAGTTGAACTAGCCAATATAACTAAAAATCAAATAGATACTTATAATGCTCAATCAGATCCAGATCCAAAAATAAGACTGCTGGCAAATAATAGAAAAATTTGCCATGATAAATTATCAAAAGAAAAAATCAAATATATCATTTTGCTAATTATTTTACCTATAATAGTATTTATAATTATTATATATTTTAGTCAAGCTTTTCAATTTATACCTTACTTAGTTGCATGGTTTGTAGTTGGGTTTTTCTCTATTATGTTCTATTTCATTCCTAAATGGACTATTATAACAACTAGTATTAATCTAAATGCAATACAACCACCTAATTGTTAATTTAAATATGATTTTAATTCTGTAATTTGTGAACTATTTAATCCACCAACAAATGCTTCTAAACTAAAGTCTAGTCCACCTGAACTCATTTGTTGAATATCAGAACGATTAGATCCACCACATATATATAACGAATTATTAGCAGACCCACCGGCGCCAGAAATAGTATTATTAATTTTTTTCATAATATCATCATTATATGGCGTATATAAAAATGCGTTAGATTTGATAAATTGTGTAATTAATTTATAAATTTCACTTTGTAATAAATTAGATTTTGGTATATTACCAAATAATAATAAATTTTTTTTAGGACTATCCCAATCAATTAAATTTAATGTCATAATATCTTCATAATCAAATTCTTTTAAATCTGAAAATCTAAAACGTAATTCATCTTCAAGTAATTTACAATAATTTTCACCATATGCTTTACATACATCTGATATAGTATCTTTTAATCCCACTGCTTTTATTTTTTTACGTTCTTCTATAATATTTTTTAAGTCTTTATTATCATAATTATTAGAAGACATTAATTCACGAATTAAGTCAACACTTTTAACTGGAGATTTATATAAAGTTTTAGACCATTTTTGAAATAAAGAATCTGAAATATGTTTATTACTCATACGGGCAGTTGGTTGCACTAAAATATACCAACTGAGAATCATATTAGGATCTAATACTTTATGAACTTCATTATATACTTCAGAATCTTTATTTTTTAAAAATGATAATAATGAATTTACAGCATAAGCATATACTTTATGATCCTTAGTTAACATATATTGGTTAATTAAGTCATTACTTACATCAACACGAACAATAGATTCTTTACCCCCCGCTATTGATTCACCTTTAGCTTTTTTAGAAGTTTTTGTAGATTCCTTACCTTCGGTGGGAAATTCCTTAATATTATATACCTTAATATTAGATTTCCATGCATTAAATTTAGAGTTATTTTCTGTATTTAAATTAGTAACTTCCTTACGATTAAAAGTAGTATATGTTCCTGTACTATTTACATCATTATCACCTTCTAAAAATAAACTTTTTAAATGTTCTAAAGCTTTGTCACTGTCCCCACGATCAATCATATCTTGTAGATCCTTTACCATTTTTGTTGTTGGATTTAAAAAGGTTTTAGCACCCATACCGGAAAATAAGTTTGAAGCACATAAATCTTCAGCGACTTGAACTAATTCTTTATTATGATCTTTAATAAAAGATAATAAATTGCAAAATTTTTTACTCATTTTCTTATTATACTTAGAATCTTATTTATTATGTATATTAATTATATTATATTTTTTTTTAATTATTATATTTTTTTTAATTATTATATTTTTTTTTTAATTAATAACAAAATAAAAACTAATTTGTATAGTAATAAAATATAAAAATTTTTAAAAATAATAATTAATAAAAATCTAATAATACTACTATATAATCAATACAAACAAAAATCTAATAATAATAAATTATAATTTTTTAAAAAAAAAATAATTTATTAATTTTATTCTAGCATAAAATAAAATTAATTTAATTTAAATTAATATATTTATTATTTTATATATTGACATTTATTTAAAAAGTATACGTAAAGATTTTATTAAAATGTTTGGTACTATCGAAGCATCACCTCAGATAGGATCTGTTGAAATTATTGATACTCAAAGTTCTAAAATGGCAGGAGTAATTGAAAATTTATCAGCTATTTTTAATGGTCACGGTCTAAATCCAGGAACTGAAATTAGTGGATCTTCAGAATCTGGATTTTCTATTCAAGGTGGCGGTACATTTGTAGCTAGTAATGAAGTACACACCGGGTTAGCTGAAGCATTAGATAAAATATATTCGGGGTCTTCAGATGAAATTACAGGAGGTCATAATGGTTCTCGAGAAGTTGCTGTACTAAAAAAAATAAACAGTGCTGTATCAAAGGCTAAAGATGAATATAATAATATGTCAACTGTAATTCAAACTAAAGTTCAAAATTTAGATTCATTAAAGAATATGTTAAATCAACTATTTAATCGTTTATATGAACTTGCACTATCCGATCCACGTAATAATATTAATGCTCAAAATATTCAATCTGTACAGCAAAAAATAATGTTAGAATTTGATAGACAATTAGGTATTTTACAATCTGTATTAAAAGTCAGTATTAAACCTACTCAAAATAATTTTGTAGAATTACTTAAAAAAAATTCTGATTTTACTATATTAGCAGAGACTTTAGGCGTTACATATGGAGATGAAACTGCTAGTGATCGTTTAGCATTAGTATTTACAAATTTAACTGATGTTTCAATATTATCAGATAAAGTTAAACAAGCTCTTAAAGAATTAAATATTTCTTTATCTGACTATAAAAATATTAAAAATTCTAAAGAATTATCTGATGCTTTATATAGTGTATTTAAAAATTTTAATAAAAAAAACTTAAAATCTCAAGATCTAACTACTATTTTAGAAGCAATGAGTGTTTTAAAAACTAGCCAAGGTTCTCATGATGAAATTGTAAAAGTATTAAGTGGCGGCAAACGTAAAAAGTCTGATTCACCTTCTTCTTCCAGTTCTTCCAGTTCTGATGAAAATGTAGGTGGTAGATATGAAGGCGGTGCTTATGATAAAGAAATTGGACGCCAATCTAAAAATAGATTAAAATCTAATCTCTCTAATAGAGTAACCATTTATGAAAAAACGATGAAAGAATTATATAAAAATTTTATGAATCAAATTAATAATAAATTTAAATCTTTAGTAGTTTTAATTGATATGTTATCTAATAAAGTTGGCTCCGAAATTGTATATGATGATGATCTAAAAGATTTTATTAAAATGTTTTTAGGATTTAATGAAAATATTAGTAATGAAAAAATATTTTATTCTCTTATTAATTTAGATAATACAGTTGCTGGTAAAGAATTACGAAATCGATTTGTTGATACTTTAGGTAAAATTATTGATGCATCTAAAAAATTAAATAATTATCCAGTGTTTAAAAATATAACATCTGAATTATCATTATTACAAAATGATATTGATACTATGTCTGATACTGTAATTAATCTTAAAAAAGCTGAGGAAGAAAAAACAGGTTCTAGTGATTTTATGTGGACTAATAAATTAGTTGATCAATCTTTTTCAATGAATAATATTAAATTAATGAAAGAAAGTATTAAACGTCTATCTTTCTATGCAAAAGTTGCGACAATTAAAGAAAATTTACATCGAATGAACAAGGAACAAAAATTTTATCAAGAAGATTATGATAAATTACTTGGTAAATCAATTGGTTTAAAATTAACTGAATTACAAAGAGAATATGTTGAAAATGTTGACCGATTAAATGATAAAACTCGAGGTCGTGGTCGTTTATTAGAAGAATATAATTCTAAAAATCCAACTAAACAATTACCACGTGGTTTAGTAGAAACTATTTATAAATTACAATATGAAGCTAAAGAAGGTTTATATAAATCACTTGAAGCAATTGATTTATATTTAATGCATTTTACTGAACAATTATCTGCTCACCCCGAAGCGGTTATGGATTTACATAAAATGCTTGAACAGACGGATATTATTGCTAAATGGTTTACTCAAAAATCTGTAGATAATATGTTTGAATTATTATCTACTCAAATAACATCTAAAACTAATTCGGATGATCAAATAAAAACAATTAGTGAAACACTAAATATTCCAACCTTATTACAAAATGATAATATTCCATCAGAAAAAATTAAAACTGCATTTGAACAAACTAAAAAATGTATTGATTCTATTGCAGTACTCAAAAATATTATTTCTATGTTTATTCATTTAGGTGAAAAATATGGAAATGTTAATTTAACTGAAAAACTAAATATTTCTCCAAATATGATTTATAAACATTTAGTTAAATATATTTGGGTAAGTGCTTTTACTATGGGTTATGGTACTGGTGGGGGTAATAAAACAACACCAAATGATGATACTCTAAGTAAAGGGGTGTATGAACGTGAAACTGGCGATTTTGATTCATTTTTCAGTGTTTTATTTACGACTCTTGTAATGCCATTAGATTTTTATAAAGAAATTGAACTTAGTGATATTATGCCAGCACTGGATAACATAAATGATAACAACAAAGAAACAGCTAAACAACTTAAAGAACGTCTAAGACAAGATATCTTTATTATTGATGATAGATATTTTATACTTGGTTTAAAAGCAATGATTGGTAAAATATTTACTGTAGTCGACACACATACCTTATTACATACTCCAGATACTTTAGCTAATATTATGCGTAATCCTGTTCGAATGATTATTGGAGCCAGTGATGTGGAAGTAAATCCAGAGCTTATTGAATTATATATTCGTTTACCTTTACTTGTAGAATTTTATAAATCTATATTTGAAAATGGAAATTTACAATATAAAGAAAATAATCAGTCGAATAGTGAAATCGAAGTAATTGCATATATTCCAGAAATTGGTACTGTATGGAGTGGTCTTATTCAATGTATTTTTGATGAATCTAAATATATTAATAATGGTATTTATAGTCTTAATAATATGAAAGATATTGTTAATGAAGTAAATAAAATTTATAAATCATACAAATCTACATCTAAAGATAAATTAGTCAGAACAATTGTTTTAGATTTTGTTGCTGAAATTAATCGTCGATATGGTATTTTAAAACAAAAAGATATTGCAGAATTTTATCAAATTAAAAAAAAATATATTAAAAATGTTACTGATATGCCATTGGAGGATAATGTTAATTTTGATATTTTAGATGAAAATAATGAATATGAATATTCAGGGCCAAGTAGTCAATACGTAGAATCTAGTTTTAATAAATATTCTTCAGATAGTTTAATTTTTAATGATATTAAATTAGTGCATGAATTTAGAAATAAAATTTATAATGAATTATTTGGTAATGAACAATTAGTAGGAGAACTTTCTGCTGAATCATTTAATGAATCAATTAAAAATTATAAGCAACAAATCATAGCAGCAGAATCAGCTGAAGTAAAATTTGAATTAATTGCAAAAGCTATTGATCAATCGAGTAATATTAATTCTTACAATATTGATGTATATTTATTATATCATGAATTAGTACAATCGCCACTTTATATTCTAACCAACATAGAAAATAAAACTAAACGTTTGATAATTGATTTTCTTACAAAATATTCAGAAAAAACATCAAATTCATCTAAATTAGCTTTTCTTACTGATTTATATAAAGATTTTAATGATGGATCTCTCTTTAAGGTCAAACAAATTTCTAATAATCGATTTGTAGTTGACTATAGCCATTTACAATCTCAAGTTGAAGTATATATTGAAAATATTAAATATATGATTTCAAAATTTAGAAATTCTATTTGTACCCAATTAATTAATAAAGATGAGCAAAAATTATATAACATTGAAAATTCATTATTAAATAATGTTATTAAAGGAGATTCTTCTGTAGAAAATTATGTAGAATTTTACAGTTTAGATCATTTAAATAAAATTAATACTCTATTTTTACTATATGATCTACCTATCAATGGTAAAGAATTATTTGCCCATATTATGTTTGAATTTCCTATGAAAACGGATGCCAACGGGAAAGAGGTAAGGGATATAGGCATTCTAACTGCTAAACCAATTGATAGTACTAGTCATCAATTATTACAAGATATCGATTTAACTTACGAACCAAATAGTAAATCATGGAACAGTAAAAAAAGTTGGTATCGTAATTATATTTTTGATCATACTAAAGCAATAAAAGATAATACATCATTTAAGAACAAATCTATTTTACAAAAATTTAATATGTTAGTATTTTCTTATTTAGAACAATTTTATAATCCATCTACTAAAAAGATTTATAGTAAACTTATTGATGAGTTTGCCAATAAAGCAATGAGTGCTTCTATTTTTGAAGAAGGTGGAATTCCTGATTTATTTGCAGACAATTCACAAACCTTCCCTTATCAAAGTGGTCAAGAAGAAAAGATAGAATTCGGAGTCCCTAATAATTCATCTGTATTAAGCATGACAACAGTTATGACATTACGTGCTTTATTAACTCGTACATTAAATATTCAATTACCTATCAAATATCATTTAATAGATATTATTTCTGAAGTTTCTACTATACAAATTGAAAAATATAAAGCATATTTACCATCTTTTATTACATATTTTGAACATCTAATTAAAGAATGCTTAGTTTATAAAAATATTTTAGATAACCCTGAATTTGAATTTATATATTCACCAACTTCAACTTCAGCGATATCTGTCGAACTAGAAAACAAAGACCTAACTGATGATTTTAAAAACAAATTAACATTTACTACTAAATTAGTCAAAAATGATCTTAATGATTTCAGTGCCCCAGAGAAATATGGTACAATATTAAATAATATTATTAATGGCTCTCGTGCTTTAATTAATGATGCAACTAATGTATTAAATGAATTAAATGATATTCCACAATTTGGTAATATTCGTGATAATTTTATTAAAAACTTTTATAATAATAATCATCAATTACCTTATTCACCACTTTCATTATTAAATCTAGTTTCTGACCAGATGTCTTCTCAAAATTGTAATTTATTACCTATTCATTTAATTAATACTAATGAAAATAAATATATTTATGGTACTAATGTTATATTAAATTATAATAAGTCGGAAGATATTAATAATTATTTATGGCTGAAAGAGCAAGTTAAAGTATATAATAATGGTGTATTATCTACTAATAATATAGAAATTAAAAAACTAAATCAATCACTTAATATTACAAAAGATTTAGTTAAATCTGAATATTTTAGATCTCATGTCAATTATAATTTATATTGGAGGAGTACAAAACCGTATACAATTCCAAGCGAAGCTAATATTAATACAGAAATTACGAAATTAAAGGGGACATCGGATAATACCGCTAACGGCAAGAAATTACTAAGTAAATTAGAAAAAATGTTAGAAAAAATAAAAATTCATAATACCATCATAGAAAGCCTCAACAAGGAAAAGAACGTTCTACAAGCAACATCAAAAGCTACCTTAGATGCAATAAAACCTAATGATATGGTTCCCAAAGAAATTCGTGCATTTTTAAATGCAGTTTCTAGTAAATTATCTGCATTTTTAAATCCAGTTTCTAGTAAATTAACTGATATACTAGAAGCTACGGGTGAAGGAGAAATTAGAGGAGGGAGTAATTTTATTGTTGAATCATATAACAAGTTAGAAATTATTATTAACTTAATTGAAAACCAATTAAATGACAATAAAAAATATAATATAGTAAGTCAAATATCAGGAAATTCGTGCCAAAAAAATAATCTATCAACAAAAGGTTATAATCTAGATCGTAGTAAAGCACGTATTTTAAATATTATTGATTTAAATATTAATCCAATTAATATCCATGCTTTAATGCGCGAAGTTCCATTAGTGAATGTTTATAATTATGCATTTACCTTTGATAATGTAATTAAATCATTTATATATAATGTAAATCCAGATATAAATCCAGCTGAATTAACAGATTCTAATCCTGAGAAAAAAGTATTATTTAAATTAAGTTGTTATTTACAAGATCCATATTATATTAATTATCGTACGGATACGAATTCTAAGGCTCGTGACTTATTAGAGAATGCATTAAATTATGAATTCAAACCCACAACCCCATCTAGTAATCCAACTAATTTATACTTTGCAACTCCTAAATATACACATAATATATTTGAGAAGTTAAATGATAAATATAAGACCAAAAATGATGACGACTCCAAAGGTAATGACAAAACTGGTACTTTATATCATAATAATAAATTTTTACGTAATATTCTATTTTTAGTTAATGCTCAAAGAGTTATTAGATTAAAAATTAAAAATGCTGTATATCGCATTAATACTAATGTTGTATCTGACACTAATATTTTAAATATGCGTATTACAGACTATTCAGATTATAGTGATAAAAAACCAAATGATAATGAATTTGAAATACCTGATTTATTTTAAATAGTTACTTCTTGATTTATTAAATTTAATTACTTATGTTTTTTAAAATTAAATTTAATTTTTTTTTATTATAATAAAACTACTTATGTTTTTTAAAATTAAATGTTATATTAATTCTATAAAGAATAATATAATTAATATTTCTATATATGATAATAATGAATTATTAAGATTTCAACAAAATTTAAGTAAATTATATAAAAATCTAGATCAATTTGATTATAATAAAAATAATTTTGATCTAAAATTATTAAATTCAACGAAAATTCAATTAAATACATCTTATAATTCTATAAATGATTTACACGGTATTTCAGTTATTATTAGTGGATCATCTAAATATTATTGTTTTACTATCGATAAAGAAGATATTGATATTCAAACAAATACATTTGTAAATGTTAAAAAAATAATAAAAGGATATACATTGTATGCAAATAAAATAGTTAATGACTCAATTTACTAAAATTATTCTCAATTTACTAAAATTATTCTCAATTTACTAAAATTATTCTCAATTTACTAAAATTATTCTCAATTTACTAAAAATTATTCTCAATTTACTAAAATTATTCTCAATTTACTAAAATTATTCTCAATTTACTAAAA